>OJDV01000125.1_pt1 | contig 36162 bp, 38 predicted proteins | sample 1592911 | NCBI WGS metagenome assembly OJDV01 (sample SAMN05416860, study PRJEB24817) | seawater metagenome | isolation source: Sea water | place: Canada:Atlantic | collected 2013-11 | reverse complement strand
TATCAAAGGGGTCAGAGTAACTTGATCGATCAAGTTACTCTGACCCCTTTGATAACCCCTTTGATCCTAGAACTCGTCGATTTGGTCAATGCGCCTCTGATGACGCCCGCCTTTGAATGTCGCATTCAACCATACATCTACAATGGCAATAGCTAACTCCTTCGACATCTGTCGCTGGCCTATGCCGATCATATTGCAGTCGCCGTGCTCTTTGGCCAGGCGAGCCGTTTGCTCGTTCCATACCACTGCGCAACGAATTCCGCGCAGCCTATTGGCAACAATGGCTTCGTTTCCACTTCCACCCAAGATAATGCCAAGGGTCTGACGCCCCTGCGCTACGGATTGTGCCGCCGCTCGTACGAACTGCGGATAATCTACGGGCTCAACCGAGTTGGTCCCCAAATCAACAACTTCGATCCCCTTGCCTTCGAGATGGGATTTAATAGCTGATTTGTACTCGAAACCTGCATGATCACTGGCTATAGCTATGCTCATCATACTTTTATATTCGCTTTGAAAGGACTTATCAAACGGTCAACCAACGGGGCAGCGATCAAAGGGGTCAGGGTAACCTGATCGACCAAGTTACTCTGACCCCTTTGATCGGGCATATTCTTTCGCTATCGCGGCGCCGATTTGTGCTATTGCCGAGTTTCGATCATCGAATGAGGCCTCGGTCTCTGTGATGTAGACCGTGGCAACAATTGGGTTGCCAGAGGGAGGCCACATGATCGCGGCAATAGAGCGAGAGCCATAACCACCCGCGCCGGTCTTATCGCCGATCTCCCAGCTTATGGGAATGCCCGCTCTGAACAGTGCATCGGCCACTGTGTCACCTCGCAACCATGTCTCCAATTGCGCTCGAGACGAAGCAGTCAACACATCGCCCAGAACCAAGTTCTCCATTGCTTTGGCCATTGCGTTCGGGGTAGTGGTATCGCGCAGGTCCCCTGGCAGGCCTTCATTGAGTTGCGTTTCCATGCGGTCTAGGCGTGTGACATTGTCGCCTATGGAGCGCATAAATCGCGTAAGACCTTGGGGGCCATCGATGGCGCCTAGAACCAAGTTACCCGCGGTATTGTCGCTGACCGTTATCGATGCATCGCAGAGTTCGGCTAGAGTCATTCCTGCATCAGCAAGCCGCGTCTCCGTGATAGGCGAGTAAGACACAATGTCTTTTGCCTCTATTTTAACTACTCGATCAAGACTTTCCTGATTAGAATCAACACGATGAAGCAATGCTGCACAGGCCAGTGTTTTGAATGTGCTGGACATCGGAAAGCGATCATCAGCATGGTACTGCCAGCGCGTATCGGAGCCGACGGAGTATGCCGCTACGCCTATACGAGCGTTTAGCTGAGCCTCGATCTGAGTGATGGTCTCAATTAGGTCGCCATCTTGCGCTACAGATGCGCTAACAAAGAAGATATAAGTAAGAACAACCGCAGCGTTTAAACCCCGCGATTGTTTCAGGGCTTTCAGTAATGACTTCAATTAACAACACTCCAACAGAAAAACTCGCCAAGTGGCACTAATAAGTAATTAGCTCTACGTATTAACCTTCATTCCTAAAAGCATAGAATAAACCATCCCATAGAAGCTAAGTTAAGCTTAGGAAAATAATTAAAGGTAGTACAGGATTTGGAGCAGATAAAACTGAGGGAACAACGCAAAAAAGAAGATAACCGTCGTAGGCTTAGCCGCAGAGGTTTTGATACTCATGGGGATTGCATTCAAAGAGACTAATAACGCATCAAGCAGCGCTGGCGAGGCCAACTGCCTGCCTGACTTGTTATTTAGTGCCGTTTAAACAGCAACTACTTTGTTCGCACATGGTCCTTTCTGACCTTGGCCAACTTCGAATTCAACAGCCTGGCCTTCGTTCAATGTTGCGTAACCACCGCCGGCTTGAATTTCTGAGTGATGAACAAACAAATCTTTGCCGCCATCTTCAGGTGTAATAAAACCGAAACCTTTGTCGGCATTGAACCACTTAACTGTACCATTACTCATTTTCTTTACTCATAGTTTTGGTGAGATATAAAAAATTGCATACGAATCCACCAGTTCGAATACAAAGCTGAAACTTTCTAAAACCCTAATAGCGATCCTTTCAAAGGACACTACAAACGGCAGATTGCTCAGTATGCCCGCTTTCTAGGGCGACTGAAACCAATCATAACTGTCTAATTAGACAGCCATAATACGTTGTTAACTTAGCTTGTAAATTGATAAAACGGCGTGGAGTAGTTTAACTGCTGGTTTTGATCGCTCTTTAGCCCTAAGCCAAAGCACCTAAAGACCCGAATCTAAGGGCTTCAAGGCATATATTGCCCACAAAAGACTCCTGCAGAGCTTGGCTGAATTATTTCTCAATTTTTGAGACATTTTTGAGACTGAGTGCCATATGTTGCTCCGTTGTGGCGAGCCCAACAGGCAATATTACACTTTTGCCAAGGCCCGTAAGCTTAAAACCGAGCTTCTCGTACAGCTCGATTGCTGCGAAATTAGACTGGAAGACTGTAAGCTCTATCACCTCGAACCCATAACGCTTAGCGTCGTCGATTGCGGCTTGCATGAGCTTACGGCCGATCCCCTTGCCCCTATATACCAAAGCGAGCTGAATCCCCAGATAGCCTCGCCGATCGGCGTTCTCGTCGCTGAACCCACACAGCGAGCCCGGAAATACCTCTACCGCCCCAACTAGCTCTTGAACATCTATGGCTACGAAATTGGGAATCTGCTCTTTCACTACCCGCTCGACGACTTGCAGCACTAGGCTCTCAGGAGGAGGACCCTTCGACAAAAAGGCGCCTTCTGAATACACCTTCGCCCACAGCGCCAGAAAATCAGGAACATCGTCTACTTGAATTCTGCGAATTTGCAAACTTAGTCCTCAAACATTGTAAGCTTCTGCTAGTCGACGCAACTCAACTAAAAGGAAGCGGCACAGATGCTAATTACCTAAGAATATGGTTTGGACTTTTCGAGAGGTCGCTATCGTGTCGCCAAATGCGGCACCAGGAGAGTGCAGCAACCATGGCCTAAACAGAACCAATCTATTGTATTTGTAGGGTATGGAAAATGTCTTTTCCCACAGCGATTCATCGAGCCCTTCTGTTTCAAGAAACTCCTTGAGGTCTTGAAAGGATTTCCAGCCATACTTCGCGAAACCTTCTACAGTATTTGGTGCTATCTCCAAACCGGTGCGCAAATGTCTCCAGAAATTTGTGCCATCGGCCTTGGGGTGGTCTTTGGAGAGGTAAACAACTCCAGCCCATTTAGTTTGCATGTCCACATCGTAATGAATGTGGAATTTAAATGTGTCGTTCTCTTTCGTAAATCTAATTCTTCCGTTCGCGTTTGTTGAAGAATTTATAGAGGGCTCTAGCGTTAATTTTTGAAAGATGTCTCTTTGCGCTTCACCTAAAAAAGCCTGGGTGGTCATGACCCCAGCATAGCCGCCAGTGGGAGAGTCTTCTACTCTTAAGGTACTTTCAGCGACTCGAACCAATTCATCTGGGTCGTTATAAAAATCGTCTACGATTATATATCTATTAAGCATTGAAGCACCGCTCGTAACAGACCAATGACCCTAGAGCCATTGCGGCGTGAGGGCTTAATCTTATTGTTGTGGGGAGTAACTTAATCCTACTTATCATATTCTGCTTATCTGAAGAATAAAAGGTATCTACTAAGCGAGCTCATGTCCAGTTTCGTCATCGGCAAACTTTGCCGCCCACAGCAACGCCTCCTGCTCTAGCTTTGTAATAATTGCTGACTTGCTCTGCGCATAGGCGTCCGGAGAATCTCTAAATTCCTTGGCGGCTGCGAGTTTAACGCTCTCATATTGCGTTGCCGCCACCCTATTCGCCTTTAGGTAATCTCGAAAAGCTATATGCCGGTGTATATCGGGATGTCCCGATTCATAGGCATGAAGATGATGTGTACGTTGCTCGCCCCCCTTGCGGAAATACCTACGACCGGCCAGGCCGAACTCACCAAGGGCCTCGTAGCCCAAGTTTTCTAGTAAGTGAGCGGATCGGTCTAGCTGCTCTAGCGAAGATACTTCGAGAAGAATATCGATTATTGGCTTCGCGGCAATGCCAGGAATCGCTGTGCTGCCGATATGATGAACTTCGACCACTAGCGCCCCTAATGCCGCGCGTATAACGGCGGCATGCGCTAGAAACTCAGCGCTCCAGGCAGTCCTTCTTTGTAGCTCAATTATTCGCATGCGGATCAAAGGGGTCAGAGTAGTTTGCTTCTAAGCCATTTCCATATTGATTGTGTAATCGTACCAGTCGACGATCTTGCCGTCCCTGATGAAGAATACCCCAACGCCGTGCCATGACTTAATAGTGAAGTCGGAGAAGTGGTCGACCCGCTCGTTGATTACCATTGGGCCTCTGGCGAAGCTCTCTAGCACCTCGAAGCGGTCGACATTATTGATGATCGTTTGTATACGGGCGGACACGGCGTCACGACCGTCGGCCAGCGGGGTCGTCTCCGTCATCCGATATGCTCCGTCGTCTGCGAAAAACGCCATTACTTTATCTAGATCGTGACTAGGCCATGCAGCGCAGAAGTCATTCACGAGTTGGATATTGGACTGCTCATCACTCGTTGGTTCCGCTGCACTCGCAAACCGGGCCACCCCGGCAAGGGCAAGCGCCCCACCACCCGCTGCTAGAAAACCGCGTCGGTTCATTTCAGGTCCTTTCGTTGGCATGTCTTAACCCCTTTTCTACGACTACAATTTGTCAAAATATTCGCTGATAACTTTCCATCAGGATGCAGGACCCCAATACAATTTCTAGAAGCTTGCGCAAGATCTACTATCTCACATCAATTAAGTTCAAGCTCTATGTTGGCTTGGCGAAGATAATTGGCGATGAAATACTGGTCTTCAGGTGGCGAAAGCTCTATGGCAAATTCTAGTTGAACAACGGCCTCTGCCCAGCGTTTCTGGTCGTAGTAAACCTTGCCTAGCTGAAACCTCGCTTCGCCATTGTCCGGATAGCGCGCCACGATCTCTCTGCGCGCCTCTAGCCACTGATCCGGTTCACGGGAAATCGTCGCAATCGCCTCTAGTACTGCGAGGGAATCCAGACCAAATTTCACAAACTGTTCCAACTGTTTAACCCGCGGCGTGTTGTAGTCTGGGCAATCAACCATACAATGCCCACCGCCATGGGCCTGCATCCCTGTCGCAGCCGCGTCTGCAAGTGTCTGTGCATAGGCGCTATCTGGCGCATCAAGTACAGCCTGCACAGCGCTTTCACCGGCGCGCAAGCAAAGTTCATTGCCAAAAACATCAGTCAAACTGCAGGCAGTTTCCAGCGCATCTCTCACAAACCGGGGCGCAGAGGTTGGGTCTTCGAGAATTCGCGACACAAGATTCCACTTGCTATCTCGGCGCACACGCGCGACAAACTTATCCGCAGCCCTGCTGTCGTAGAGATTAGGATATTGAAAATTTATAGACTCAAACGTGGCGTAAGCATAACTCGCGCTGCGCCACTTTTCCTTACCTGGCGCAGCTTTCGAATATGCAGTTTGAACCACCTCGATCGCCTCTGCAATTCCGTCTGCTGTGCCGGTCCTTACTAGGTTAGTCGCTAGACTATTTGCCCATTTCTGATCGAGCTCAACGGCCTTTCGCTTCCAAGCCAAGCTTACTGCGGGCGAGTCATTGTCGATGACTGAAAGCATCAGATAGGAGTTAGCCGCGGATTTGTCTTGAGCGATGACATCTAAGAATATCTCACGGGCTCGCGCCCGGTATTGCTCCTCAACGTCTTCGGCGCGGGCGAATAAAGCCATTTGCGCCAAACGATAGTAGACCTGCCCGAGGATATCTCCAACCGCGGTTGTGGGTGTCAGTTGTCTTTGAGCCAGAAGGTCTTGCGCGAGCGCTAGGCAACTTTCGAAACCCGTACCGCGATCCGCGCAATGCATGTAGTAAACATTCTCTAGACAGCGCGCTTCGTCTACTGAGCAACCCTGAAACTGTGGAAACGTATTTTCACTGGCAGAACCAAGCGGCACGTAGAGCATCGCGATGCTTATGCAGACACTCCAATACAATGCTAATTTACTCATCACCGCTCGCTCATTGAAAATATCCGGAACCATTTAGACCCGCGCAGTTTAACTGCTCACACCGCGCCATATGACCTCTAGTCCTTGATTTATGAAGCTCCCATCTCCAAGCCACGCCAAGTAAGAAATTGCCGCAATATTCAAAAACACCATCAGCCAAAACACGAACAGAAACTCCTTCTTGCTGGACTTGTGTCGCAATAGTCGTTGCGCAGCGAGCCCCCCAGGCCACCCACAGAGAAAACTCATCAGTTGCAAGGTAGACTCAGCAGTACGCCACCTATCATTTCGCGCCGCGGATTTATCCCAAGCATAGGCGACGAATGTAATTACACTCGCCGCTAAGTAGATCACGAGTACTAAGTAAGAGAGCCGGTTAGTAAGGGCCGCAAGAAGGAGGAGCCCCATGTAAAATGAGACAAGAGTTCCCGCGAATGAGCCGCCCTTTTGTTTTGTAACTGTTTTTTTATTAGCTTGAACTCGATCCGAGAAACGAACGTTTGTGGCGCTCGACTTTCCGTTCTTACCCTCACCAATCTCATAAGTGACTATATCTCCAACTATAGGTCGCCGAGAGCCGCGTGCGAACGACTTGATATGCACAAAAACCCTGCTTCCATCGCCATGCCACGAGATAAAGCCAAAGCCTTTGTCGTCATCCCACTGTGTGATTCTTCCCTGTAATCGCATATGAAATACTTTTCTAAAGAAATCTGAAGCATTTAATCATTATTATGTAGCTGAGAGTTTATACCACCCCAGCGACTAGAGTCAGTGGCTAGCACCTCTACCGCCCCAGTCTGACTATTGCGCCTGAAAAGTAGGCCCGGCTTGCCGGACAAAGTACGCGCAGACACCACGCTGCCATCTGGCAGCTTCACTTTGGTTCCGGCAGTAACGTATAGACCCGCCTCGACAATCGAGTCGTCCCCAAGAGAGATGCCTATGCCTGCGTTGGCACCAAGCAAGCTGCGCTGACCTATTGAGTTCACCTGCTTACCACCACCGGACAAAGTGCCCATGATGGAAGAGCCAGCACCAACGTCGGATTTCTCACCGACCACTACCCCCGGCGTAACCCTGCCCTCGATCATGCACTCACCCAAGCTGCCTGCATTGAAGTTCACAAAGCCTTCGTGCATTACGGTTGTGCCAGGCGCCAGGTGTGCGCCAAGCCTTACGCGATCAGCATCGGCTATACGCACTCCAGGCGGAGTAACGTAGTCCAGCATCCGCGGAAACTTATCGATGCCAAATACAGACAAGTGATGGTGTTCACTGGATACCTGTCTACGCAACTCTTCCACCTTCGCCGGCAGTACGGGCCCAGCGGAAGTCCAAGCCACATTGGCAAGAAGGGAGAATAGCCCCTCTAGATTGGCCTCGTTTGGCTTTATCGCACATTCGGACAATAGATGAAGCCGCAGATATGCATCCTCAGTACTTTTGGGCGCTGCAGCTAAATCAGCGATCTCAACCTCTACGAAGTCACTACGAATAAGCCCGCATTTCTTAGCAAGGCAACTGCGCTCGATTCTTTGATTGTCCCGCGCGAACCAACAATCAAGCGTTAGCCCAGGCTCGGAGTCTATATAGCGATGCCCTATTCTTTTTATACTCATTGATCCTCGCAGCTTAAATTACTAATTAATTTGTCTTCGGCGTCGAGTAACTCTTCGCAGTTAAACAGCATATCCTCTTCGCAAAGCTAAGGGATTAGCTTAAGATGCGCCACCCCAAAAATCTGCACTTAATCGACTAGGCCAAAATGTCTACCAACGCACTGTATACCGACTTGTCTAGCTACTACGATCTGATGTGTGCGGAGATCGACTATAAAGCCCAAAGCAACTGCGTACATAGACTACAGCAGATTTTCGGTAATAACGGCAAGTCACACCTCGACCTAGCCTGTGGAACCGGCCCGCATATTCGTCACTTCACCGACTTTGGCTATCAAAGCGCCGGTCTAGATATCAATCAGCCAATGCTAGATATCGCGAAAACTAGGTGTCCTGAGGCGCATTTCTCTTTGCAGGACATGAGCAATTTCACGGTTACCGCCCCCGTAGACCTAATCACCTGCTTCTTGTATTCCATCCATTACAGCGACGGAGTGCAAAAGTGGAAAGAATGCATAGCAAGCGTGCATCGAGCGCTAAAACCGGGGGGTGTTTTCTGCTTTAACGCCGTCGACAGAAAACAGATCAACAATGACTTGTTCATGCGGCATACAACGCAGCACGAACAATGCTTGTTCACTTTTCGCTCGGCGTGGAGTTACTGCGGCCAGGGTGAGAAAAAGTCGCTAAAGCTCAGCATAGAGAAAACCGGCCTCGATGTAGCACAAAGATGGGATGACGAGCATTCTATGGTGGCTTTAAGTTTTGACGAACTGCTAGATAGTTTGCAGAGCTTGTTTGAGGTGCATGTCTTTGAACATGACTATGAGAAAATAAGCCCTTGGAATAAGAGCTCCGGCAACGCCATTTTCATCTGCGTGAAAATTTAGTACGGAGCTCTATCTTCACAGCCCAAAGATCCATTGGATCTCTCGGTAGCTTAATCCATAAGGAGGCTTAGTCTTTCGTGATGCTACCAATGGTTGTAGCGCCAGCGATAGAGACTTCTTCGTCCTGGTTGCCTCTAACGCCGCTTGCAGTAACCGCGCCGACTAACTCGCCGCCTACGTAAACTGGCACACCGCCTTGGAAGGTAACACCGCCTTCAATCTCTTCGATCTCACCGGCTGCAAGCATTGCGCCGTACTGACCAGAAGTGAGGCCTGTTTGCAGCACTACAAGAGCCTTGCTCATCACGATATCGAAGGTGCGTGCAGACGCGCCATCGATGCGGCGTAGCATTACAGGGGTACCATGCTGGTCGGCAACTAGGATGGTGACATTCCAGCCTTTATCGCGGGCATAAGCCTCCGCGGCTTCCATTGCGGTTTCCGCCATTGCATAGGTCATCTTGCTAGCATCGTCTTGGGCCGTTGCGGCGGCCGAGAACAAGAACATCAGTGCAATCATCAGACTTTTAGTTAGTTTTCTTGTCATTTGCATATTTCCTTATTACGTTTATTGAACATGAACTTAAAAGACAGAGTTGAAAGCTATTATATTTCAATGGGTTTCGCTAGCAATCGTCGCAAATGAGCAAATTTACTGGCGAACACAGGCGCTACGGGGCGTTGCGTTGCGAAGGGTCTCTCTTGAGGCTCTAAAATAGTCCAAGGCATCTATTGGTTGGGAACACAGTGCTGCACCGGCTGGCGTAAAGCTTGCTTTATCTCAGTTTGATTCCTGCAGTATCTCCTCCACCTGTGCCAACGGACCACGGTAATCTTTATAGTCCAGCACTATGCTGTGCAACTGATCATCGCGCTGCAAAACCATAGAAGGGAAGCCTTGAATGGGTAAGCTGTGCGCGAAGTTTAATTGCTCTACGAAGGCTTGCTCCAAGGTCTCTGAATTTAGGTCACCGATGAATTTGTCGACATCCAAATTTAACTCCTGCGCTAACAGTCGATGTATGGACTGATCAGAGGGGTTCAGAGCGCGTAGGTAATAGGCATGTTGCAATGCCGAGATCATAGGGATTTCAGCCCCCTGCCATGCCGCGGCGAGCACAGCACGACAAGCGGGATAGGTGGAACGGCGCGGCGTGTTCTTGATCCAAAAATCGTGATTAAACTCCGTGCCCAAAAGTGACTCTATTTTCTTCCAATATCCGGAAATGGCCGCTATCTGCTCTTTTGGCATAGGCACATCGCTGTCTGGGGCAAGCCCCCCCAGAACATACTGTACCTTCACATCCAACTTAGCTAAGGCCTGCTCGAGTAGCGCCCATTGTGGGCGGTGTGCCCAGCACCAGCTGCACATAGGGTCGTGTACATAGTAAAGAATGTTTTTAGCCATAATGTATTGTAATAAAGTGACGTATATCAGAGGGTTGCATCCACCAGCCCGAGAGATTAGTCAAATTCCTCTATTCAGAACGAAATGGGGCATTGTGCATGAATTATGCTGTCGCTGCTCGGGTGCTCAAAAAACAACTCACTAGCATGTAACATCAATCGATTCGCCATCTGCTCACTAGTCTTGCTTTTATAAAGATCACAGCCAAGAATGGGGTGCCCCATCTCCCGACTATGAATTCGCAGTTGGTGAGTACGCCCTGTATGCGGAGTAAATTGCACCAAGCTTCTACGCGGCCCGTCGAAGCGACTTAACACCTTGTATTCGCTAGTCGCCTCTTTGCCGGAGCTGTGGCAGATTCTCACTAGTGGAAAATTCTGTCTATCTTTAGCGATGGGCGCTGTAACCGACCCTTGATCTTGGACAACCCAGCCCTCGAGCATTGCAACATAGCGCTTCTGCACTTTGCGCGCCTGAAACTGCTTATTGAGGTGTTGAGAGGACTGCGCATGCAGGCCCACCACCATAATGCCCGAAGTCCCGAAGTCTAATCGATGTGGCAGCTTCGCCTCTGAAAACGCCGCACTAATCCCCTCTTGACCATATACTAAACGATGGTGCACCGAATCCCAGTTAAGAGGATTCTTTCCCGATAAGCTAAGCAGCCCACTGGGTTTGTTGATCAGCAGGATGTCTTCATCTTGATAGAGAATTTCCACAAATTCCGCACACAGTGTTGCCACGAAGTCGTCAACTATACCGTGGGACAGCGAGTCCAGAATTTGCATAAAACAACCTTCAAATTTGAATGAAATACGCTAGCAACAATCAAGTCCCGAAACAAGTTGTGGTCGGGATTTAATCATAGGCAGGAAGTTTATTGATGGACTATTAAGGTGTTGATAGGCCTAGTTAACATTTGCCAAATACTAATGCTGTATAAGAAAAATATGACTAAACCGGTTGCTACTCATGGGAACCTATGACGATTTATAGAGAGAATACAAGCTGGAATTGAGCAATCCATACCCTTACCCTTACTCCGCACGCTTCGCAGCGCCGCTTACTAGACGCTCCGTTTTTACAACCGCACGAGTATGAGTCCCATTCCCCGCCTCACCCGCGGGGTCGAATAATGCAACACTGAATTTATACAGCTTACCCTCCATTCCTAAGAATGTTGCAACGGCTCTTACCTTAGCATTAATAGGCGTAGCGGCTAGGTGATTTACGTTCACGTTTACACCGACAGACAACTCGCCATCTGATAGCAAAGGTTTCATTAGCCGCGCCGCGGCAAGCTCCATAAGTGCCACCATACGAGATGTAGCAAAGACTTCGGGGAAGTCATCCTGCGGATCTAGTGATAATGTCTTAGCGAGATCGCTCGATTGGACTTGGTATTTAACTTCGGTCTTGTCTCCAACATTCATTTTTTCTCTAGCTCCAACTATTCACTAAGTCGTTATGTTTGGTAGGTGTATCCCATACCTTCAGTGGACTTAACAGTATCGTATGTAGCGATCCATGGATCGAAGATTCTGTCCTTAGCTTTCAAAGGAGGATGTGCATGCTGATTTCTCGATTGCCATACGCTCCATATCCTGTCAATTTCAGCATGGTGCAGCCAGAATATCGGATCAGTGGGAGAATAACTCGGATTTGACATAATACCACCAACCCAGTCATGAACATGATTGTGAGATGGGAGACTTGAACCATCAGGTCTTCTACCCCACCCCTCAAGCGCCCAAGTAAAGCGAACATAATCAGCTACATTTGGGTCAGGAAAGTTGGTATCGGGCAACTGATCTCGGAACTTATCGATTATTAGAGTCACATCCTTGCTCGTCGGCTTCTCAGGAGGGGAGTTTTTTACCCGTGCCGAAACGGCGGCTCCTGTACCTGGGTGTCTAGCAGGAAGATAGTCTTCCAACCATTCAGGAAAGGGATCATTCCAATTCCAATATGGAAGATAAAGGCGATCTGTTGCTGCAGGCCTAAGATCTCTATCAGCTGCAATCAGTAATTTTTCAAACTCCATTAAGTATTGCCTATGCCATCCAAGGAAACGCAGCAAGCCTGTATCCCCCATTGATCCATGCATGTTGTGTGACATATCGACATGCACCAGCACTAGGCTAGCATAGGTCCCGTCTTGTACCATCTTATTGATGGCCGCCTTGAATGCAGTTTTCTGCGAAGTGGTGAATGCGCTTTGGTTCCGTCGTAATTGGAGTAGATTCGCTTCCCTGCCCGCTAACGCTTCTTCCCTTAGAAATTTCAACTCGCTTGCAAGCTCAAACGCTTCCATCGATGGAAGAGACTCCAATTGATCGCGCACCGCACTTTCCGGCAATTCCACAGTAGTGAAACCTGAATCGGGATGATGTCCTTTTGGTAGATGTGCCCAAGTCGCCATTGCTTGCTCCTTTTGTTGTCTTACTATTCTCTAGTGCAAAGGGTATTTTCTACTTCCTGATCGTCATATATCTAAATCAAGGCAAGACAAGCAAGTAGCTCGGTTTTCAGCTCTTCTTGCGTAATTAGGAATTCCTTTAAAGTGGAGTCCGCAGTGGTTTCTTGAATTCCCTGTGTCACACCAGAGGCTTCTCTCGCTGAAGTCAGCAATTGGTTTTGGATATCTAGAGGGCTTGCTAGCGAAATTTGAGCATCCAATTTATTCTGCGATATCTCGAGCGCGCGAAGGTAGGCCTCCCGTGCGCTGTGTACACTACTCGCGTAATATCCGTCTACATTATCAGTAAAGCCTTGTAGATTTAGATCATCCATTACCGCAAAACCAACAGTAAGCTTAGTGCTATTCGCTTTTGTAGCGCTATCACTTAACTCTTGGATTGCCTGATTGAGACAGTAAAAAGAATTGGATGAATTGTTTAGCAATTGCAAATAGGCAGCAGGAGAAAGCCGTTGCGATAAAGCAACATGTGTTGCCCCTAAGAACCCCGCGCCTAAAAGCACGTCGCTATGAACGCTAGAAAGAGCAGCAGCACTGGCTAATAATCCTGCTCCATAGTTCCCACCAGATGAACGATCTAAGTTTTCTCGATTCTCTGAAATCAGTTCTTGTATTCTTGCGCGAATACTATTCCCAGCATTTTTTAAGCTCGTCATGTCGCCTGCAGCTATGATTGCCTTGTATTGCTCCTGGTTAACATCTAAAACTGGAGGCTTAGCGTACCAAGATGCTGGAGATTCAAGAACTGAACAACCTACGCTCGATATAAGAAATGATAGCAAGAGGAGTAATTTCAACTTCTTCATCTTTTTCTCCTTTTCTCTTATCTAAAAATTAGAGGTACATGCTATCTATATCTACTGTCAGCACCCTCCAAAATGTCACAAGGTCCCGTGAAATAGATTGTGAAAACTCGTCGTATAAGACCTGTTATTGGCGCTACAGTACTAGAAAAACGGAGAGCCGCTATCTAGCAATAAATTAAGCTTTCTCTTCTTTCAGAACTTGCTTTTAGCTTCTCTTAATTCGCTATGAAAGTGGATGCTCCCGAAGCCTTGCCGCCTTACTGAGGAGGAGATTGATAAATTTTAGCTTCTAACTATTTTGTAATCTAAGTGCGTAGGTGTAGCATTCCCACACCTCTCCATCAACGCAGGACGCAAGATAAGGAGTTCCAAGTGTTCGACATCTCATTCAAGAACCTCAAGAGGCTTTTTATTCCCGTGATTATTACCGCCGCAAGTAGCAGTGCCGCCGACGACTATCAATGGCTGGAGGAGGTCTTGGGTGAGCAACCGCTGGCGTGGGTGGAGGCGCAAAATAGCCGCTCGGTGGCGCATATCACTGCGTACCCGGGTTATCAGGAGCTGTATGAGAACACGCTGGAGATTCTTAATTCGGATGCGCGTATTCCCGATGTCAGCAAGCGCGGCGATTACTACTACAACTTCTGGCAGGACGCGGAGCACGTGCGTGGCATCATGCGTCGCACCACGCTGGAGGAGTACCGCAAGGAGAGTCCGGCTTGGGAAACGGTCTTGGATCTAGACGCACTGGCAGCGAGTGAGGGGATGGCCTGGGTTTACAAGGGCGTAGATTGTTTGTTTCCGGATTACGAGCTTTGCCTCATCGACCTCTCAGTTGGCGGCGCGGACGCGGTGGTTACCCGCGAGTTCAACATGACTAGCAAAAGCTTCGTGGAAGGTGGCTTTCACGTTCCTGAGTCTAAATCTAGAACATCGTGGATGGACAAGGACACGCTATTTGTCGGCACAGATTTCGGGGCCGGAAGCCTTACTGATTCTGGCTACCCACGTATCACGAAGATCTGGCGTCGTGGCACGCCGCTAGCCGAAGCGCAGACTCTCTATGAGGGCAATGCCGATTCTGTTTCCGTTACTGCCTATACGCTGCGTGACGGCGACAAAGCGCACTATGTGGTGCAGGAAACTCCGTCGTTCTTCTCTACCCAGCGCTGGGCCTATCGCGATGGCCAGATGATCAGCCTCAACATACCACTGGATGCCTCCTTGCTCGGCATATTTCAAGACGACATCTTTATACAGCTCAAGAGCGACTGGCAAGGCATGCCCCAAGGCGCCATCATCCATGCGCCCTACGATGCATTGATTGGTGGTAGCGCAGAGTTCTCACTATTCATCGCACCAGCCGAGCGTGCTTCGATAGATGCCATCAACTTCACTGGCTCTTCGATACTCGTCACATGGTTAGACAATGTGCGTAGCCGTGTCGAACGTTATCGTCGTGTGGATGGCCAGTGGCAGGCAAGCCCTGTGGAGTTTCCAAGCAACGGGGCCATATCCGTATTCAACACAGACAGGGATAGTGAAGACTTCTTTGTGCGTTATCAGGACTTCCTCTCTCCCCCTACGGTGTATCGCGTTGATGGCAGCAACCTGCAGAACGAACGCCTCAAGGGCTTGCCTGCGATGTTCGACGCCAGCGGCTACGTTGTGGAGCAGTTCGAATCCACGTCTACCGATAGCACGAAGATCCCCTACTTCGTCGTGCGCGGTAAGGACATCACTCTCGATGGCAGCAACCCCACACTGATGTATGGTTACGGCGGCTTCGAGATATCCTACGGGCCTAACTACTCCGCGACTACCGGGCGCAACTGGCTCGACCGAGGTGGCGTATATGTACTGGCCAATATCCGCGGTGGGGGTGAATTCGGACCCAAGTGGCATCAGGCTGCGCTTCTGCACAATCGCCATAAGGCGTTCGAGGACTTCGAATCTGTCGCCGAAGACCTAATTGCGCGCGGCATCACTAGCTCGCCTCATCTCGGCATGCAAGGCGGCAGCAATGGCGGTTTACTAGTGGGTTCGGTGTTCACCCGCAGACCAGAGTTGTTCAATGCCGTAGTGTGCCAGGTGCCACTGCTAGACATGCAGCGCTACAACAAGCTGCTAGCGGGCGCTAGCTGGATGGCGGAATATGGCAACCCCGATATCGCCGAGGACTGGGAATATATTCAAACCTATTCTCCCTACCACAACGTGAAAGCGGATGTGGAATACCCGAGAGTGTTCTTTACCACCTCCACGCGTGATGACCGAGTTCACCCCGGACATGCCAGAAAAATGGTCGCGAAGATGACCGACATGGGACACGACGTGCTGTACTTCGAGAACACCGAGGGCGGCCACGCCGGCTCCGCAAACAACGAACAACGCGCACGCGTGACCGCGTTGATGTACGCGTATTTGTGGGAAGAGCTGCGCTGATCAAAGGGGTCAGAGTAATTTTCAAAGGGGTCAGAGTAACTTGATCGCGGAGCTTTCAAATTACTCTGACCCCTTTGATCCTATTCATAGCGCAACGTCGTTGCCGGGTTTCTACGAATGATGCCCCACATCTTTGCGGAAATAGTGAGTCCACCAAGACACAGCACCAGTAGTGCGCCTTGCACGAAATAGCTTAGCTGGGCATCGATTGGTTCTGCGAAATCGGCTAGCCATAGATTGACTAGGATGAACCCAACGGGCCATGCGATAAGGTTCGCTATCAATACTAGCGCGCCGTACTCTCGAAGGAGCAGATTGAATATATCGCCACTAGAGGCTCCAAACACCCTGCGGATACCCATCTCGCGCGCATTCTGATTGGCGGAGAATGTCGCATGGCCGTACAGACCTAAACAGGCGATGAGCATGGAAATAAAGGTGAAATCGAACAACTGAGAAGCAAATTCCACCTCGTCATCGATCAGACCTTCGACTCTGTCGCTTAACATTGTGTATTCAAAAACGTTATCAGGATAGATACGCTCCCAAGCGTCTCTAAGCTTTACCAGGCCCGACGACATACTCTGTGGAGCGACACTTACTATTAGCCCCCATGCCGGCTGCGTGTTGTAGTGAAAGGCCAGAGGCTGCACGGCATATTGCGGCCCTCGGAAAAGGGCATCCGCTACTACTCCAACCACGCGATAATCTTCGCCATTGCCGTGCCGAAGTATTTTACCAATAGGTGAATCTGCCCACCCGAAACTGCGCACCGCCGCTTGGTTGAGAATTATAGGTTTGAGTGCGGAGTTACTCATTGTGACGTTAAAACTCTGACCTTCGATTAGATCGAGCTTAAGCGTCTGAATATATTTCTCGTCGATGCCAACAGAATCGATCAATACCTCCACACCACTTTGCCCTCCCTGCTGAGGGGTATACCCGGACTTTCCCCAAAGCCCACCGGGAAGGAGGTCGCTGTTCGTGAATGAGCTAAACTCTGGAATGGACTCTAGCTCATTCGCCAAGGTCTCGTAACTACTGAGCATGGATTGTTCCGGGAAGTCGACATAGAGAAGATCATTCGCATCGAATCCAAGGGATCTGTTTTGCAAAAATCCAATCTGGGCATTGATCACTAGCAAGGCAATTATGACCATGGTTGAGATCGCTATCTGCACCGTTACCAAAGCTCGGCGTACCACTATGCCTTTTTTACTCTTCGCAAAACTTCCTTTCAGCCCTCCAATGCTCTTCTGGGAACTTAATACCAACGCTGGGTAAATACCTGCGATTAAGGCGACGCTGACTAAGGCTGCCAGAAACACAAACACTCGGGTGGCATTGGCGAAGAGGTAGGCCAGCTGATTCTCAATAGCCGGTAGCGCTGTCCACGGGGAGATTAGCTCTATCAAGATCAGGCCGAGAATGGCGGCAGAGCTCAGCATGATGAATGACTCGATAAGAAACTGCCTTATCAACTGCACACGGGAGGCTCCTACTGTTTTACGAATGCCTATTTCTTTCGACCTTGTGACCGCTTTCGCGGTAGAGAGATTCACGAAATTACAGACGGCAATGACTATCAGCAACCCCGCCACACCGCTTAGCACTAGCATCTTGCGGTAGTCCATCTTGTTCGCATTAACCTCAGCCTGCACCTCTTGAGAGTGAAGATGAATATCTTCCAAAGGCTGCATACGCACAGAGATATAACCCGACCCCTCGCGTTCCTCCATTAGCCTCTTAAGCTTCTGCTCTACCAGCTCTGGATTGCTGCCCGGATACAGTTTGATGTAGGACTGCATAGAAATACTGCGCCACGACTCATTGCGCTCTGCGAACGCCACCGACCACGATGGATCTGGTTGTAGGGAGAAAATGAGTTTGGATTGAATATGGGAGTTTTCTGGCATGTCCGCTATCACCCCAACCACGCGCATATCGCGTGTGTTGAACAAGTTAATCACCTTGCCTATAGGGTCTTGCTCCCCGAATAGCTGATTAGCGAATGACTGCGAGATAACAGCCGTGTTGGGCTCGCTTAGCGCCTCGCCACTGACGCCGGCGACCAAGGGAAAATTGAACATGCTGAAAAATTCCGGATCCGCTATCAACGCCTCGTCTAGGTAGCGCAGCGTATTGTTCACGCGCACCGCAACTGACAATGAAAACTGAAATCGCGTGGCCAGCTCTACTTCTGGGATCTCACTTCTTATCGCCGGTATTAGGGCATTGGTTACCATCCCCGCAGGATTGCTGTCTACTTGACTGGTGTCGATTGTGAGCAATCGATAGATTCGATCCGAATCTTTGTGAAAGTTAGCGAAGGAAGAGTGATAACTGACGTATATGAAGATAATCAGGGAGCAGGTGGTCGCGACAGTCAGGCCCAGAAGGCTGATCACACTGAAGGATTTGTCCGCCCGAATCTGGCGCCAGTATTGTGTGATGAAGCTCATAGTAATCCCTATCCTCCGCTTATTCTGAGTCAGGACTAATCTGGGGTCACTTCAGATCAATCGAGAGTCGCTGTGTACGATCAAGAGCACCTCAATGAAAAGGCGTTTCCATCATAGATTGCAAATCCCGAACCAATGCTTATTTATTTTATAATCAATGCCTTACGAATAAACTTAATAACCGAACCAGCACTACTGTGCCGAACTGAAACACCCCTCTGTTCCAAAACGGCACAGCTGCCTTGAATCAAAGGGGTCAGAGTAATTTGATCGGTGTTCTTTCAAATTACTCTGACCCCTTTGATTCGCGCTATGTTCTACGCGCAATGATGAAGACGCCAATACCCTTGGAGCCGTGGTGCCACTGCGTCTCGATTGTGAAGCCGGCGTTGCGGATCTCTTGCGCTAGCTCAGACTCGGTCATGATAAACACATCTGGCATAATCCCCAGAAATTTGCCTAGAGGTACGAGCAGCTTGATGAAACGAAGGTAGGAATTGCCGAGACAGCCAGTGCTACTAACAAATATGCCACCAGGCTTGAGAATTCTAGCGACCTCCGCAATCACCTCATGTCTATTTGGAACTAGATGAATCACGTTCAAACCGAGTACAGCATCAACGCTCCCTGCCTCTGCATTGAATTCCGCCAACGTGCCTTGAGTGAAGCTAATATTGTCGACATTCGCCTCTGCGGCCCTTTTTCGACCTATCTCGAGCATCTTCTCGGATACATCCACTGCGTCTATGTGTTGCACGTGTGGCGCGTGCTGCACAGCCGTAGCTCCAGTGCCGCAGCCAAACTCTACGATACGCATATCGGGAGTAAAAAATGCTTGGGTCTCGGCGAGTTTGCGCTGATAGGTATCTTCATCTGAGATCTTGCTCTTGGCATATGCCTCTGCCTTGCTATCCCAAAACTTGTCTGACTTACTCATAACAACTCCTCTCAAGGATCAACGGGGCCGATCAAAGGGGTCAGAGTAATCTGATCGCGTTTCGATTGAAAGTGAGCGATCAAGTTACTCTGACCCCTTTGATCTTCTATAGAAGCTCTAGAAATCGGTCCATCTCTTCTTCTGCGTTGAAGAAGTTTGGACTTACTCGAACCTGGCTTCCACGCAGGGAAACAATCACGTTGTGCTTGCTCAATTTCTCAAAGCAGCGTTGATTCGCAGCTTCAGAGCCCATAGTAAATGAGATAATCCCCGAGCGTTCGTTTACAAACTCAACAGGCGTTGTAATGGCAATATTCTTAGAACGTAGGCCGACAATAATTCTGTCGGTTAACTTCAACACCTGGGTATGAATATTCGCTATGCCAATTTCCTGCAAAAGCTCTAAACCAGCCGTCCACGCGTGGAAAAGTGAGTAGGCAATCGTACCTGTTTCGTACTTACGAGCATCCGGAAAATAGTGTAACTCGCGTAAATTACTCTCGGCAGAGAACATTCCCGGCAGCACTGGATTTATTTTTTCTTGTGCCTTTTGGCTGATGTATAAAAAACCCGTGCCATGCATCCCTAACAACCATTTGAAACCGCCACAGGCAAGAATATCAATGCCATCGTCGACCACTTCGATAGGAAATACTCCTGCGCCTTGGATGCCATCTACCATCAAGAGCGCCCCCTTGGCATGCGCTATTTCGCTTAACGATCTAAGGTCAGCACGAAAACCAGTATTGAAACGAACAGCCGCGGTTGACAGTATGCGAGTGTTCTCATCAACCATACTCGCTATCTTATCTAAGTTGACGCGCTGATCTTCTCCCACTTCCACTAAACGTACTTCCACGCCCCGTTCGCGCAAGGCCAGCCATGGAAATGTATTGTTCCAGTGCTCATCTATAGGCACAACAACATTATCACCGTCTCGCCATTGGTAACCGGAAGCGACAATGTTGATTCCTATTCCAGTGCTAGTGACAAGCGCATATTCATCTGCGGCTCCACCAAAAATACTAGAAAGCTGCTGGCGTAGAGGGGTACGAACCTCCGGCTTGTTCTGCGGCTCTTCGGCTACAAGCTGCAGATATTCTTTTAGCCTTTGATGAACCCGTGTATTTAGAGGTGATTCTGCAGCATTGTTTAGATAGATCGATTTTTTAGTTACCGGAAAAAGTGTGCGATATGTTGATCGTTTCCCTTCCATCTCAGTTTCCTCAAACCCCATATGCTGTAGCTGCCAGACAAACCAAGCCGGTGCACTTCTGGCCGGAGTCTTTTTACATGCTACCACTAAGCACTCTGTAGTAGACAATCGCGGCGATGCCAGCAAGCACCAACACACTGATCAACAGCTTCACAAAGATGAATTTCATTGATTACTCCCTAAATCAAAGGGGTCAGAGTAATTTGAACCTTTCAAACTACTCTGACCCCTTTGATCTACACCACCTATTTCTTAGCCGTTAGCAAAAACACCGAATACTCTCCATGGGGTTTACGGACTGTACTTGCATCTACGACTTGAATATCTCGAAACCCGGCTTGCTTCGCCGCTTGCGCAATTGAATCTCTCTCGAAACCAGAATGGAAAACGCCCGTATCTTCTGTGTGGAAACTGCCATCTTCACTATCAAGATCAGATATCGCGATAAATCCGCCATCGTTTAGTAGAGAATGAAACTTAAGGAACATTGCAGCAACATCTTGCACGTGATGCATTGTCATGGAAGATATTACGCCATCATATTTTTGGCTAACATTAGCAGTCGCCAAGTCAATCTCGAGAATTTCTACTTCACAACCAATACTCGCTTGCTTCTTGGCAAGCTGAGCATTCATTGATTTTGAAATATCGACAGCCGTAATCTTGTTTACTAATGGCGCAATGCGCTCCAGCAACAGCCCCGTACCGGAACCAAAATCCATCAGATGCATGCTTCGATCTAGGCTTACGCTTGCGATGATAGAATTTGCGATGTTCTCCACGTTTGAAACTCTATTATCATCCTTTTCGTACGTACCAGCTTTATGTTCGAAAAAATCTTTGCTCACCTCACCACCTCGACTTTTAACTCGATTAAAGGGGTAGATCAAAGGGGTAAGAGTAATTTGATCTAAATCCCGCGAAAGCAAACTTTCAAGTTACTCTGACCCCTTTGATCCCTCCGTGGCTTTGGTAGCAAGCAACTGCCATCCGTTCGGACCCAAGGTAAGCGTACGAAACTCACAGAAATCGAGGCTAGTGTCGCCAAAGGTGCCAGTAGCGGCATGCTCGGCTAAGGCAATGACATTGCCGTGAGCACACACTACTACGCAGCGGTTCTGCTCCTCCACACTCTCTTGCTCGACGATTTTATGGAGTGCCTCCATGAAGCGGGCTTGCCCCTCGCGGTTGGATTCTCCATTCACCAGGGTATAATCAAGGTCTTTCCACCCCCTACGATAATGCTCCTGCATCTCATCCATGGCGGGCAGAGGCCATGTGAGTCTCCGCTCGCCTAGGTCACGGAGCCGCCTCACTGTTAGTCCCGAGCACTCAGCATAGGGTTGAATTGTCTGGAAGGCACGTTGAGTCTCGCTGCACCACAAACTATCTGGGCGTAGCTTTGCCAACTCATCCACGAGATCTGCGGCCTGCTTCCGCCCCGTTGGCGTCAACGGCCAGTCCACGTCTGGCGTCTCTCTATCCCAATCCTGCTGCGCATGTCGAAGCAAATGGAGCACAATCATGCGGCAGGCACTAATTGACTAGTTTTCAAATTACTCTGACCCCTTTGATCTTGGGAACTTCGAGTTGGTCGTTCTTGCACTCGATCTTGGGTATTAGTGACGCTATCATTTCGGCAATCCGGCACTTTTTCAAGCTGCTCATTTCTTAGCCGTACCATCTCAGATCTACTGTATATACCTTAATCCTTTGGACAATAAGTAAACACTCAATGCGAGCTCTGCTATCAAGGGTAGCAAATAGATTACTTGCATAGTGTCGATATAACTTGGCAACATAAAACGCGTATAGCTCCCTGCCAAATAGACTATAGCCGCTGCTAAAAGACCATATCCAAAAATGCGTGGAATATACTGCGATTTGATAATCAAATAAGCAAGTATGAAGTTGGATAATGAAAAGAAGATCAAGCCAAGGTCATAACCGTGACTATGGATATCCAGAACAAATGTAGCCATGGCTAGAATATTCTCATCATTTTGTAAGGAAAAATAGCTCCATTTACTTAGCAAAAGAATTGCAGAGTAGTAAAACAGCAAATTTACGCTAAGGATTACAGCCTGTGTTAATCGAAATGCAGCGGCTAGCAGCGAAAGGGTCTCGTTTACTGGCCTAAATAGAACATAAAAGACAACAGCTAGTGCTATATCACACATTAACATTATGGTGTCAGCCAGAAACCCAAACCGGAATAAGGATTCATGGTTCGAGATATTTCTGGCTGTTGCTACTGGGTCAGTAAAATCAATATTAGGAGCTCGAACCAATAACTCAGATGAAACTCCAAATACAATGATCATAAGATAAAGCAAGCCAGCAACTCTTGCAGAAAATAACGGGTTAACTTCTCTGTAGGATTTAATTGTCATTTTTAACTCACAAAGTGTATTGAGTTTAGAAAGGGATAGCGAGTGGACGAATTGGTGCTGCATCAGCACCTTTGAACTTAATTGGTCCACCAATAAACGCAAATTCAAATACTCTGTCTTGTGAAAGACCTTCAAGGTCTATCAGCTCAATGATAGGCGAACCCTGTTGTGACAACAGATAGGTATGGACTGGCACATAGTCTGTCTCCAATTCTGCTGGAAATGCTTCAAAACTTAGATTATCCGCACCTACTATCATTGCCCCCGCGACTTCTACAAGATACTGTGCGGCATCCAAACCCATTCCTGGGGGGTTGCTCATGTATTTTTGGGTGTTCTGGTAATCCTGCATTCTGCCAGTTCTAATCAATACTACATCGCCGGGATGTAACTCAATCTGCTGACTAGCTACGGTCTCGATTATATCTTGCCGCGTTACCCGGTAACCTGCAGGCAACATATCAATCCCTTTTGCCGCTGGAATATCGATTAGCACTCCACGCGCAATGATAGGAGGAATATTCTCTACACCAGCTACTTGCCACCCCTGATCACCCAGATACTCATCAGCACGGTAGCCATTCCATATTTCTCCATTTAGACCGAAATGATTTAGCGCATCGATGTGGGTCCCCATATGGGTATACATCGACACTGCAGCTCCCGTATAGCTAACATGCTTGTTGACGCTTTTGCCAACATTTAGAGGATCATCAATAACGCTTCCTCTAGGAGTATGTGTCATCCATATCCTATAGTGTGGATCGCCGGCTGCCTGCCAACTCGGCATGCCTATAAAGTAATCCACTGAAAGGTCGTACACTTTCCCACCTGAAATTCTAGAGAGAATTGCAGATGTAGACTCTGGAGTAATAAGGTTCAACCTGCCGATTTCATCTTCTGCACCCCAAGGACTAATGCCTACAGATCTTTGCTGCGCTACACTATTAGCCACTATAAGAAGAGCCGCAATTAGCAACATGGTTTTCTTGAACATCTCACTTTCCTCCTGTTGAAACCGAATATTGGATTCGTCAATTTTAGATCGTTACAAGCATTTCAGATTCGTCATAGCGAACTTTCTTCAGCCCTGCACTTTTATCTTGTTGAGCACGCACACCTAAAGCACAGACCATCGATGTTTCCAGATTAATCGATTTAAAATTGAGCGTGTCATCATAGGCACGCGCGTCAATTCCACCCATCGGGCAGGTATCAATTCCCAACAATGCCGCACTAGTTAGCAGGGTGCCTAAGGCAATATAGGCTTGTTGATGGGCCCATTCTCTTTTCTGTTTATCACTCTTATTACTGAGTGCCGCTTTTATATGATCTGCATAATCTCTTAGCTCTGTAATCGGAATTTTCCTGACGTTAGAAACTTTTCGAATGTAATTATCAACCAAAGAATCGCCAATATTTGTTTGCGCTGCGAATACAACCAAGTGTGAGCAGTAGAGTACTTTCTTCTGACCAAAAGAGAACTCCAACAACTTTTTACGTAACTCCTTATCGTCAATAACCATTAGTCTATAGGGCTGCAGACCGTAAGATGTAGCGGCGAGTCTAGTTGCGTCCAAAAGTGTTTTTAATGATTCATCACTGATTTTTTCATTTGAGAATTCTCTTACGGCATACCGCCAGTTAAGCGCTTCTATTACACTCATCTCTAACTCTCCTCCTGTTTTTACGTATTTTTTACGAAACAACATTCTTCTTCTGCGACCAAGTTGTCATCAGAACTCCACCAAAGACTAGCGCTATGCTAATTAGGTCATTCGAATGGTATTGCTCATCCCAAAATAGAATTCCGGCTAATATAGTGACAACAGTGATGACATAGCCCATTTGGCTTAAGTAAACAGGACCACCCTCTTTTAGAAGCAGAAAAGAACTTATGTAAGCTGCACCAGCTAATAGCGATAGAACCACTATCAAAGGGAGCACTTGGGTGTTCTCGAACATATTCTCGTGAAAATTTCCAAGCCACACATTCACAATCAGCAGAAGAACCCCATTAACCGTTAGCATGCCCATAACTATGGAAATCGCTTCGCTTCCAACAGGCCAATAACGGCTACGATAAATATTGCTAACGGCTAGTGTCAGAGGAATCATTAACGCCAGAAGAATGAATATCCAGTTGGTCGATTGATCAATCGATTCGCCAGAAGTGATGAGAAAGGCAACTCCCGCTAGCCCGACAATCAATCCGACAATGCGCAGCATACTTGCCTGCTCATAGCCTATGATTCTTGCTAGGAAATAAGTTGCAATAGGTGAAAGCGCTGTTAGCAATCCAACCAACCCAACCTGTAGGTGCTCTAAAACCACGAACACCAGAATGAATGGAATAGTTGTGCCCAGTAGCCCACCAATCAGATAGTACCGTATGTGTTGCATATTCCAGATTGGAAAATGTCGAGACCTAATTGAGACGGTCAAAACAACCAGAGCACTGCCGAATAATTGCCAGAATAAGAATAGTGTTACGGGAATCGACTCCGCGCCTGCTAATTTCCTTAGCATGTATAGTGCAGCTGTCAGTGAACCAGAAAGTATCAGAAGAAGTAGCGCTTTCATATTTCACCGCCACTGTTTTCGACACTGTAGGTAGCAGATTGCACCGTTTGTGTAGACTGCGTAAATTCTATGACATTTCTGTCAGGATCACGGATGAAGATAGAGGTCTTTCCGTCACTAAAGCTAACTGGCCCTTCTGTAATTTCATGGCCTAGGTTATTGATATAATCAACTGTCTTAGCAATGTCCTGAACAATAAGCGCGATGTGGGTATAACCCGTATGTTTAGTCTCTTCGTCCATCAAGACGTTATGTATTGCCCTAGTCTTAGTGGTAGAGTCGAGTAGATTCAGAGTTGGTCCTTGTTTATGAGCCAATACTCTTACGCCCTCTTCGATGTCAGCTCTCTGTAGCTCGAAGCCGAATGCCTTATAAAATTCAATTGAACTCTCGAAATCGCTTACTCTTATTCCGATGTGATCTAGCCCTTTTAGATCTCTCATAACCTCTCTCCAACTTGCCCTGCCAGATTCAATTTGGCCGAAATTTCCTTAATTACTGCGAGAAGAAGGATAATAGTTAACATTGGAAAGATAATTAGCTATATTCGAACAACACTGTTCACGTATCTTTACTAATTATGGACAAGCTCACCGATATCGTCGTATTCGTTCAGGTAGTACAAAGTGGTAGTTTCACCAAGGCAGCAGAGCGTCTTAAACTTTCTCGATCGGTGGTGAGCAAATACATTAGCCGGCTTGAAGATCGGCTTAATGCGCGATTGTTGAACCGAACTACCCGAAAATTAAGCCTGACTGAGGTAGGAAAAGTTTTTTATGAGCACACACGACTAGGCCTTCAAGAAATTGAAGATGCTGAAAGTGAGGTAACACGATTACAAGATAAGCCGCGTGGAGTTTTGAAGATCAATGCGCCGATGTCTTTTGGGGTATTGTACATTGCACCTGCGCTAGCAAATTTTCGGCATCAATACCCAGAGATTATAATAGATTTACATCTCGATGATCGGCAAGTAGATGTGATCGAAGAGGGGTTCGATATCTCTGTGCGCATTACTGCCGAACTAACTGACTCTACACTGATAGCGAAGAAAATAGCTTCTTGTAAGCATGCGATAGTCGCAACGCCTAAGTACCTTAAACAATACGGTAAGCCCGCATATCCAAGTCAACTAACGAGCCACAATATTCTTAGCTATCAGCATCAAGACCATGCTCTTGAATGGAAGTTTAGAGATATTAACGGCGAGGATGTTCTGGTTCAGTTAAGCAGTAGCTTGCAGATAAATAGTAGTTTGGCGTTAAAGGAAGCCTTGCTTAGTGACATGGGTATCTGCAGAATGCCAACTTTTATGGTTGCCAATGAAGTCAACAAAGGAAAGTTACAGGTTCTCTTTGATGACTATAGAATATTAGAAGTTTCTATTTATTTGCTTTACCCACAACGGCGGTACTTAAGCCCAAAGGTAAATGCTTTTATCGATTTTTTCTCTAAAAATATCGCTGAGAAAGCTAACTGGGATTAAGCATAGTGGTGCTCCGGTATATTATTACTAACATCCACCCTGTGCAGCCTGCAACCTAGATTGAGTGCCATATACGTCGAGAAGCAGTGTAGTTACCGAGTCTTCCACTACAAAACTAAATTGATGCCCTGGTGGAACCCTCATGAAAAACTGTTTTGTGGTTTTGGCAAAGAGTTCAAAATCTTGCCAATCGCTATGCCGACTGTAGAGCCGGCCATTTTCCAAATAGACGGCGTAACTATCGTCTCCCTCTCCATAACACCCCACTAGGCTCCGGGCATCCTCTTCACTTAGCTCAATTGGGTGGCGAAGCAACTCTATTTGTTCGAGATATTGGTTTGCATTGCCTTGCCCATTGATCGCTGTGGAACTAATGTCATACGCCGTTCGATATACTTCAATGGCTTTTTCTACATTACCTGCCAAGACATAGGCGTTAGCGAGCCAATCGTAATAGGGTGCATACTCCGGGTTTCTTTCTGCATTAATAGTGAACACCGTAACAGCGCCATTGAAGTTAGCATTCTCTAGCAGATAATTTGCCAGCCCGACATAGATCTCTGACGTTTGCATAGCGGTGCTGCCATACTTGGCTCCTAAACTTTCCTCCCGTGCTATGAACGCATCGCTACTAAAGTTGCTCCAGCTCTCTTTGAGATAGGGAATATCCGAGAAAACAGAAAGCAAACCATCATAGGTAACTGACATTGGGGCTGACATATGGCCCTCCCCGCTATACTCCCTATGTTCGAAACGAACTTGGTCGTTGCCCGATGCCTCAATGGAAGCGATATAGCGTAGAAGCTCCTGCTTCATACCATAACCGTCGAGCTCACCAATACCAAAATACGCCGTTTTGCTTTTATGTTGATTTTGCTTGAAGTTTTGCTTGAAGTTTTGCTCTGCAATATCCAGTATTTCAAAACCGTTCCACCACAAAGAAGGGGCAGTGATGATATAGGCATTGAAGAGACTACTTGCGCCCATCAGCTCGTTTGCCGCTAACAAGCCAGATAAAGAATGTCCGGATAGAATTCGAAAAGGATGAGTTCTGTAATTGGCATCGATGTAGGGAATGAGCTCTTTTTTTAGGAAAGCCATGAAAGGCTCACCACCTCCACTCTGTTCCGAATAGTTTACATCTTGCGTAGGGGTAAAATCGCGAAGTCGATTGGTACTGGGAATTCCTACTATTATCAACTCGGGAATACCGCGCCATTGCGCCAACATTCTAGCGCTAGCAACGGCATGCTCCATGTTCTGATCTGCATCTAGCAGATACAACACGGAATAATGGTGTTGCGAGTTATCATAGCTCTGGGGCAATGATAAAAAGAACTCTCTGGTTTCAGACAATTGCTCAGAATCAAGCTGATACCTTTCTGCGATTGAAAGTGAACCTAGCCAAGACACTTCAGCCCCGCCCTCAAAATCTGCCGCTATGCATACAGCACTCAGCGATGAAATTAGCAGGATTAGTAACGCTCGGACATTTTTCATTGCGACCCCTTAGCAATATCTACTGAACGCGATAAAGACTAGACGTAGCAAAGGCAGGAAAAGTTTAGAAAAAATGGAGAAAAGTAGATTTTTTGCAATTCGATGTTGATAAGCTAGCGCCTCAAAATTGTTCACCGCCCTATAAAGTCATGTCGCTCCCAAGCTCAAAGCATAACTCACTACATGTGCTGTAAGATGAGCGATTATCGCGGCTTCCAAGCCATAGCGCCAATAGAGGTAACCGAACAACAAACCAAAAATCGCGTTCGCGCCGACAACAAATAGCGCTATGTACGCAGTCAACTCCCCTACCTGAATAGCGGCAGCTGGCAGATGACCCGCGCCAAACAGCAATGCGCTCACGATTATGGCAAACCAAATATAGATTTGCTTTGGAGCGCCTCTCCCACTCTGGAGGAATCGCCAAGACAACCAGAGTAAGACCGTCATGAGTCCCCATCTTAAAAGCAGCTCTTCTGTTACGCCACCATAGAGCACGCGTGCGAGTAGCGGAACGGTGAACTGTTGTTCTGCATTTGCAAGGACTGCTGGCGAGGCGTAACCGCCAATTGCGAAGAGTCCAACTCCTCCCAACACACCAGCGACAAAGGCGGGTAAGAGTTGCGGCCACAGCGCTAGTGAGATCGAGCCCGAATTAACAGCAGCCTCAAAAGCGGTAGCGCGAAGTCCCACTTTTGGCGCAAGCACTACGCCCAACCAAACAGCGAGTGCAACAAGCAATGCGCTCTGCACACTACTCACCAGCATCACCACCCACGTGGTCACGGGAAGCGCCATATCAGCCATGAGCTGAGGCACCACCGTCACTGTGAGCACGACCACACCCAACATGCCTGCAATCCACATGTAGCCGAAAAGCCGTAGTCGAGATTTGTTAACGGGCTCTGACATCGCTAATTGTGCATCCTTTGGGATAACTCGTTTGCTCAAAAAATGGATCTACCTTGACGACGAAACGGTCAGCAGCCAGAAAAATTGCAATTGACCTTATCTATCTAGACCCATCTTCGCACCGATTTTGTGTACGCCACATAGTCATCGCCGAATAGAACTGTTAATGCCTTTTCTTCGGGCTTGATCTGAAACTCGGTTAAGTAAAGGACAAAAACTATCAACATAAGAGCCGAATACAGACTGAATAGATACACAGACCAAGCAATAAGGATAAATAGCAGACCTAGGTACTTAGGGTTACGGGTGAACTTGTAGATGCCGACAATAACGAGTGACGTCGCTCTCTCTGGTTTTAATGGGTTTACAGTGGTTGCAGCTCTTCTAAAGGATAAAATCCCGGAAACCGCGATAATAATACCTATAATAGCGATCGTAGGGGCAATAAAAAGCCTCAGCGAATTCTCGTTTGTAGTAGGAAAGAGCTCAGATAACAACCACATCAACACAGCTGAAATAAGCAGAACTAATGGCGGAGGCACTTTAAGTTTTAGCATGTTATAAATGGGGTCAGTGTACATTTTCTTAGACTTTCTCGCTTTACCTTCCGCTAATCTTCAAACACAAAGCGCCTCAAATTTATCGACGAAGTAATTACTGCCTAAATTAAATTAACACTGACCCCATTTATTGCCATTTATTGATCTGTTCAATGAGTTGCTTGGCAGCAATGATGGATTGCCGATTGAGCTTTGCGCGCAACTGCCCTTGCCTGGCGCCTGGCACATTGCTAAATACGCGCATGTTCTTGCCCTGCAATACCAGCTCGGCACTCCACAGTTTTTGCTCGACGTTTGCCGAAGACAATTCGCTCAGTGAGATCTCAACCACCTTAATGCCGGATTTTAATACGCCCAGTATTGCATCAATGGTCTGATATTCCAGCAACAGTTTGCCTTCTTCTAGACTGAGCATGCCAGAGGTTTCAGTCATGCCCATAGAGTCGCTGGTGCTAATGAGCACTCGGTCTTCGCTGTCTGGCATTGCTTGCTGTTTATAGTCCATCAAATTGCGCGTGCGCTGCATGGCCATCTCTACAAACTGAGGCGCATAGCGCAGCCCGGCATAGTGGCCCAGCAGGAACAGGCCCCAACCGAATGTGACGTACATGGCCCAGAAACTAGTAGAGCCACTAAGCAGGTTGACGGTGATTAATAAAAGATTGATGGCTGCGAAGAGTTGAGCATGCCCCTTGAAGCGCGCCCACAAGGCTCGCTCTTTGTCTCTAGTTTGCAGCTCCTCTTCCAGTAGATGCACGGCATGATCAATTCGATCACTATCTACCCCTACGTCTTTGGCAATTGCCAGCAGCTCTGCGTAGTCAACGGAGTTGTCGCTTCTCCTGCGACTCTCATCCTGCAGGCTCAGGCGAATAATTTCGGCCACTTCGTCGCTGCTGTAACGGCGGTCCATGGCACTTTGTTGCTGTTTGCTCTTACTGGCATCCATCTATGGGGTTCTCCTGCGCTAGGTCTCTTCTAGTTTGTAATGTTTTGTACTCACTAGAAGAGTTAGCAAAAACTTTGCCAGCCCCAGCAAATCGCGCTACAGCCCTTAATCTACGCTTAAATCCACTCTATAGCTGGCTTCAACCCAAGCTATCTAGTTAGCGTAAACATCGAATTAGTAGTGAGAATAACACCCCATCTATCGACCCTATTCAGCCGCAATACACTCAATCTCCACACGGGTGTCGCCACCCAAGCTGATGCCGACGGCTGTGCGGGCTGGCTTGTTCACCGGAAAATACTCGGCGTAAACCTCGTTCATGGCGCCCCATTCGGCCATGTCGACCAGAAATACCGTGCATTTCAAAACGCGATCCATCGAAGAGCCGAAGCGCTCCAGTGCGTCCTTTATGGATTCTAAGGCGCGCCGTGTTTCGGGCTGCACACCGGATTCGCCAGCACCACCAGTTTTGCCGGCCAGAAAGATTAAACCACCATAGCGAACAGCCTCGGAATAAGGCGCACGTGGGTTAGGATTCAGATATTCGGGAGCAGCGGGCAGTTGGTCTGCTTCGGCGGCACTAGCCGTGGGTAGATTGGGTTGACAGGCGAGTAAAACACTGGAAAGAGCGAAAGCGACGATGAGCCTAAACATGCTGTTTCTCCAAGAATTATCAAAGGGGTTATCAAAGGGGTCAGAGTAATTTGATTATCAAAGGGGTCAGAGTAATTTGATTAAGACACTACAAGCTTAAATTTTCAAGTTACTCTGACCCCTTTGATCAGAAGCGGAAGGTGTAATTCAATTTTAGGGCGCCGCCGCTTGAGAGTGTGGAGAAGCGGCTGTCTCGAAGTGGGCCATCGTCATACAGCCAGTTGTTGCTCCACACTAGGAAGACGTCATTGCCTGGCTGAATTATCCAACGTAAGCGGGCGTACACGCCGACAACATTCGACAGGTCATCGTACTGGACGTTGCCTGTGATTGCGGTGAAGGGGCTCAGATTCCAGGCCCAAGATAAACGCAGGAGATTGGTGTCGAAGTCGCCCTGTGGCAAAGACACCTCGTTGTGCTGATAGTTAGCGGTCAGCGACATGCCTCTACGTGAGCGAATGGTGCCGGCCAGATCGACGCTTTCACGGTCACCGCCCCAAAATTCAGAGCGTTCGTAGTTCGCGCTGCCGGACAGCATGCGTCGTCCGGCAGTACTAAAATTGACAGACCATTTATCGGATTCATATTCGCCGGGCTGGATGTGAATGGCATCGTCGCCGCGGCTGTAGATGGTAAACGCGCTATCCAAGCGTTCAAAGTTACGCCCGCCTTCAAAGGAGAAACGATCGCCGCTTTCGAAATTCACCTGCAGAGGCGTGATATCGACATTGCGTGTCAACAGCCGGTCGTCCAAGTCCGTTAGGTATTCGAAGTAAACTTGATGTTCAGTTTGACGAACGTACTTCCAGTTCTGGGGGCGCGGCGCAATTGTCAGTGTGGGTTGATGACGCCTAAATCCACGCCTCTCCACAAAACCAACCGCAGGGTTCCACTCTTCACCGAATTCTCGGTGTGATGAATGCACACGAATCAGGTCGTTGGGGAATGACCAGCGCACACCGCGAGAGCTGCGCTCGGACGCGCTCAGTTCACCACCGGTGACCGGGTCGGTATGGTAAAGCACGAAGCCTTCAAATTGAGCGTTGTACTGACCCAAGAATTGCGAGGTATAGAAGTCAAAGTCTGCCCCCACTGTATGACGATCAAACAAATCGACATCGCCGGGGGCAGCCTCCGAGGCTCTGCGTGTATAGATCATGCCAACATGTGACTGCTGGAAGAGGCGGCGCTTCACCCGCGCAACCGTAAAATCCTCGGCGCCCCAGGGACGCACAGTCCCATCTCCGTTCTCTAGCGTGGTATCGCCGGTTCGCACCTGATAGACGCCCAGCTCATAGTCCCCCACTTGGCCGCCCAAGCGCGCACCAAAGTCGATTGGGACCTCTTGTCCTTCCACCAGACCAATGCGGCGACTGAAGAAGGGATCGGCCCAGTTGAATGAGAACACCCCTGAGCCTTCAAGAAAGAACTCACGTTGCTCCGGGAATCGCGTTGGGAAACGCGTAAGGTTTACTTGTCGACTATCGACCTCTACCTCGGCAAAGTCGGTGTTCAGTGTCAGTGCCGCGCGCAGGGATGGCGTAAGTGAATAGGTAATATCAATGCCTGTTTTGGCATCATCGCCAGCGGTAGCACCCGCGGCAGGGCCACTGCTTGTCGATACATTGACAAAGGGCTTGAGCTCTATGCCACGGCCCTGGCTGAGGCCGTTCAGGCCCTGCAGCTCCCCCGTATAGATGGGCCGGAATAGCCCTTCGGTTCGACGCCAGCCATTCCACAGAATCTCTTCGTTATGGCGGCGTATAGTGCGCTGGAAATTAATCCCCCAGGCACCCAGCGCGGGATCGAAGTTGAGCGTTGAAAAAGGGATGCGTATTTCCGCGGACCAACCATCGTCCTGAATTGCGGTTCTGATATTCCAGATGCCGTTCCAGCGTTTGTTGAAGCCACCTCCGCCCTCGATAAGGCCGTCACCTAGTAGACCGGCTGGGTTGGTTTCGAAGAAATAGCCAGTGCGGTTGTCGTCGAAGGTGCTGATGATCCACATAAAACGGTCATCGGTGCCCAACCCCGCATCACGCTGTAGCTGGTACGAGAGGATGCCAGAAGGATCAGAGTCGTACAACATTGCCCCGATATACAGGAATTTGTCGTCATAAAGCACACGGATCTCAGTGCGCTCACTCGGCACGCCCCCTTCCACCGGTTCCTGCTGGCGGAATTCCGTAATGGGCTGAGCCTGTGCCCACACTGCCTCATCGAGGAGGCCGTCAAGCTCGACACCCGCTTCACCGGCTGTGCGATATGCCAGCATGCTAGGGCGGACCTCGGTGGTGCTAATGGTATTCTGCGCAAGGCTAGCCGGTGATACAAATACCAGTGTCAGCAGCAAGAGTACTAATGAGGTGAATCGTCCTTTGTACATTCATTCTCCATAAAAACTAATTGGGGTCAGTGTACATTTTCCTTTTAAGAAAAATGTACACTGACCCCATTTATTGCATTTTCCTTTTAAGAAAAATGTACACTGACCCCATTTATTGATCCCATTTATTTGTTACAGCCCGCCGCTCGCGCAGCAGGTAAATATTGATCTATCCCTCCCGCATCGACAATACCGCCCAGGGATGGTGCTAGGCCAAATAATGTACGGCCGCGAACAGCTAAATAACTATCGCCGTCTGCATAGTATCGGAATTTGTAGGCGTCGAGGCGGTCCGTAGGGGTGCCTGCACCTGGGAAGATTTCCGGATAGGAACTTGCCACCCAATTCAAGATGCACTCTATATCATTGGCCCGTTTCTCGCCGGCTACCGGCAAATAAGGCTGCACCGGTCTTAACACATAGTATGTGGACTGGGTAGCATCCCCTTCTACCATCGGCCATCTCTTCAGCGGCCAACCCATCTCTACAAGAAATGACGCAATACCATTGCCATCTAGGTCGATGGGAAATAAATACTTGGTGTCAGAAAAGCCATGCACTTCTCCTTCCCAACTGGCAAATTCGGCGACATGAAAATCCTGCAAGATGGGGAGCTCCGTCATTGGCATTCGTGCGAACACACCGCTGCCATCGTTCACTAGAATTGCGGAATCTTTCACTGCACTCCCAGCTTGATCCACGATATCCAGATGGCCATCACCATTGATATCCAGAATACGTATCATACCTTCTCCCCAAGCATCGGGCCGGTTACCAGCCTCTAGCCGGGTCGAGGTTTCGTCAACAAAAACACCGTTGCCATGATTCACCAGCAACTGCAAACTGCGGCCTTCGTAGTAGGGAGTTCCTTTTGTTTGCCCGATGAGGATGTCTAGGCGACCGTCATTGTTGATATCAGCCAGCCGCATACTGTTGTGCTTGGTATTCAGCAGCCCGTAAAGTCCATGGGGTAATAGTTGCTGCGTACCCCCACGTAGGCTTCCGGAACCAGCACTGAGAAAAATCCAGCCGCTTTGGGGTTCGGGTTGCCACTGGCCGTCTGCAATTCCGATAACCAGATCGCTAACCCCATCATTGTCGAGGTCGCCGATAGCACTGGACATCAAAAAATGGTTAACGGTTGCGTCGAGTGTGGCTTCTACAGGCAGCAAATCATTGCGAACTTCGAACTTACCTGTACCATCGCTAACGAAAAGGTGCCGGCCTTGGTAAAAATCCGCTATACCATCGCCGCTGAGATCCCCCACGGCCAAGTCATGCGCATAGGTGAAGGCTCCGGGCAAGCCTCCAAGCTCCTGACCGGCGATCCGCGCGGAGCCATCCGTCATACCGTCGGTGCTGCTGAGCATCAAAGGAATAGGTTCGAAGGTTTGGGTCAGGGAGCCATCGTCATTGCGAAAATGAACGCCCCCTGAGGCTCCAACAACGTCATCGCGCCCGTCGAGATTAAAATCTGCCGCCCCTGCATGAAAAGCAAAGATGCGTTCTGGGGCAGTTGCCATAAAATTTGCCGGCGGCAACTGCAGCGCACCGTTATTGTTCAGCAATATCGTGGGAGCAATCGGCGGGTGCACGAGAACGTGGGGAAAAATGCTCCAGTTGATCACGACGTCCTCGTCACCGTCACCGTCAAAATCCCCGAAGTCCACCTTGTTGGCAGCAACACTGAAAACACCCGCTGGGTTAACATCGTTATGGGTTGGGTAGAGCCACTGCTCGTGCCAGAGCGTGGAGCTCATGGTGAAGATCCCGAATTGCTCCGCCCGGTAATAGTCTGTGCTCAGGTTTTTGCCTCTATCGGATAGGGGCAGAGGCGCTCCTTCAGAGATTCGCCAAGTGTCATCGGCCAAACTAAAAGAGCTGGTAAAGGACACAGTAATAACAAGGGAAAATAGCGATGCACGTTTTTGCATGATTCAACATCCTCGTTCAAGCAGAATATTTTATCGCCGTAAAGGTGACTTAAATTTTGTCCAAAACTGTGATCCTAACACACGTTTTTTGCTATTGTGAGAAATTATCCGCTACTTGAGGGAAAGTTTTACACCAATTGGTAATACTAACAAGTGGAAAATGGCCAATGCAGCTAAATACTAATGAATATGAGAATACCCAAATAATAGCTCCAAATTGTCAGCCAAAATGGAGCAAGTACGTAGGGTATGTGGTTGACTACTCGAAAGTGGGTAAAGGCACAAAATATTTTCTGGTGCAAATTAATTCAGAGTAATTTTATCACTACAGCTCAGCCCCATCCGAATCAGGATCAAATCCCTCTGACCCCATTGATCCTTTGCCCCGATATACAGGAATTTGTCGTCATAAAGCACACGGATCTCAGTGCGCTC
>OJDV01000124.1_pt1 | contig 36412 bp, 28 predicted proteins | sample 1592911 | NCBI WGS metagenome assembly OJDV01 (sample SAMN05416860, study PRJEB24817) | seawater metagenome | isolation source: Sea water | place: Canada:Atlantic | collected 2013-11 | reverse complement strand
TCTAAACTTCTAAACTTCTAAACTTCTAAACTTCTAAACTTCTAAACTTCTAAACTTCTAAACTTCTAAACCTATTCGACTACCTTTTGTTAAATAAGTGCAGAAACCTTAGCCCAGAACATATCAGGCAAAAACTCACCTTTTTCATTTGTGCACATAAAAGGATCGATATTAATTCTTAGAAGCTGATAAGGATCTTGGCCTGCATAGTTGATACCTGCCATCGTTGTGCAGGCATGTTGATAAGCTGCCTTGCCAACATAGTCAAGGACGGTATCATTATAATCATCAACGGTACCGTTCGGATATGCGAAGCCTTCTATCGTTTTACCTGTTTTACCTTCCAACAGTTTTTTTGACTCGACAACTTCTCGCTCTATTGAACGGCTATCTTCTCTCGCTAAAATAGGGTGAGAAAGTGTATGCGACCCAAAGTTGATATTATTTTCCTGCATTTCTTTCACCATCTCCCAAGTTAGCATTGGGCTGACAAGCTCATCAGTATCGTTAACATCAAGCCTTGATAGAATCTCTTCTAGCTTTTCTAAACGCTCTTTATCAGTGAACTGTTTCAACCAAAAATTAAGGCTAGTGATAGCTATATTTATATCTTCTGTGTTTTCCAGCGCGAATTTTTCTGAACCCATATCGCTCAAATCTAATGATGTTTGTTGAGTATGTTGCAAACCTAGCGTGAGTTTTTCATACCAAAAAAAGTATTCACCTTCGAGGTGTCCGTAGGATAAGTAGATTGTTGCAGGCGTATGATATTTTTGTAAAATTGGAAAAGCTTTTTCATAATTATCAAGATAACCATCATCAAAAGTGATCGCAAATTTAACCTTATCATCAACCACCAGTTTCCCTTCTGAATCAAATAAGGATTCAAGTGCAACTATGTCATGACGCTTGTTTAATTGTGACAGAATTTGATCAAATGTTGAGGGAGAGACAGTCAAAGGTAATGGGTCATTTTTATCATCTACCTTATGGAACATAAGGATAATAACACCACCCTTTTTTAAACGATGATTAACAAAACCTGCTCTATTAAGAACCGCAGCAGTTGTTCGTTTCACTACCTGCCTAAGTTTTGTTTTATTTATCATTGTCTCTCTCTTTTATAGGATGGAGCGGTATACCTTTGCAAATTTATGACTCTGGATACTCGCACTGTAGTCTTGTTCAACTCTTTTTCGGCATTTTGTGCCTAAAACTTGAATCATTTCTTGTTCATCCAAAATTGACTGCATTTGTACAGCAAAGGCATCAACATTACCCGCTTCAACCAGTTTTCCGTAATCATCACGCAGTAGATGTCCAACCGCACCAACATCGGTAGCAACGATAGGTAGTGCGGCCGCCATAGCTTCGAGAATACTCATCGGCATTCCTTCAGTATGAGATGGTGAAACATAACAGTCCATATCATTAAGTATACGTTCTACTCCTGTTTGCGAACCTGCGAAGTTAACCTTATCAAAGATCTCTAATGCCCTTGCCTGTTCTAAAAGTTCATCATGCAAAGGACCATCACCGACAAGCAATAGTCGTGCTTGGTCATACTGTTCTACGACTTTTGCAAAAGCCTCTAGCAAAACCTGATGACCTTTTTCTTCACTTAAGCGTGCAATGATCCCAAATACAAAATTCGATGGTTGAAAACCCCAGTATTCTTTTCCAAAACCTTCAACTTTAGGGTTAAAGCTATGGTCATCAACACCATTTGCAATCTGAGAAAGTTTATTTTTCAAACTTGTTTTTGATAAAGCAGAGTAAAGCTGTTCTGAAACAACGGTAATATGTGAGGCAGGTCGAAGTAATAAGTTTTCTACACATTCGTAAATACGATTTTTTAAGCCTCCAAAAGTTTTACCGTGTAGTGTTGCAACTTGTCGGCAGTGTGCGAGCTTGGCAACTATAGCAGCATAGAAATGACTTTTATAATCATGTGAATGAATCACATCAATCTGATTTTCTTTACAGTGAGTAATCAGACTTTTAATGGTATTAAAATCCATTCGTGACTTACAAGGAACTTCAACCACATTTAAGTTAGCCGTTATCGCATGCTCAAGAAGAGACTTATCACCGCTGATATAATTTTCAATACAAGCTAGCGTTGTTTCTATGCCATCTTCAGGCAAGCGCTTCATCAAAGTAACAATGACTCGTTCCGCGCCATAGAAACCAGCGCTGGATCGTAAATGCAAAACCTTCAATGTCATTAACTTTTTCGAAGAATTACACTACTAGCAGGATTGCTTTCGCGAGTAATAATTAAAGCTCGTAACGACAAGGCTAAGTAAACATAAAAATAAGCTGAAAGTGGGTAGTGAGTGAAGCGGTCACCAAATATATTACCAAAAGCAAAACTCACGACGACCCCAAAGAAACCTATTCCGAGTGCTTTATAGAGTGGATCACTCGACTCATCATAGAGATTTCGGCCCACTTTAGCTGTACGCCACAAAATGACTAAGAAAATGATAAAGCCTATAATTCCATTTTCAGCCAACAGCTTCATATAGTAATTATGTGTGTCAAGGCCAGCTGGATTGAATTCTTGAAAGGTTAAATAACCTTTACCAACTATTGGACTTTCAGTAAATTGTTCGTATGCAAGTGCCCAAAAAACGAATCGAGACTGTGCAGATTCATCCCTTTCAGATTCATCTTCTACCGTAATACTTGAAAACCGTTCTTGAACGGAGGTCGGTAAAAAATTCAACATAACACCACCGAATATAAAGATTGATGGGATCAAAATAAAAACAAGTTTCTTTCTTGTGTGCCAAATAATTGCAACCAAAGCCAATAAGAAACCAATATAAGCACCACGAGAATAAGTATAGATAAGGCTATACAGATTCAAAGCGATCATGAATCCAAAAATATACCTGACTTTTTTATTCTTAGAGAAATAAAATATCGTAATAAGGATGAGGGTAAACGCAGAATAAAAAGTTGCCATCTCATTCGCTCCTAGCTGTGAGAAGGTACCACTGATCCGCAAATCATGATCATAGTGATAACTTGAAACAGCTCGATGTTGAGAATAGAAAACTCTAAACATATAAAGCAATGGTAAGACTGTCGCACCAATAGCCCAAATAATGCCTTTTCTATCTCGGACACAATTCAGAGTGATAAAAAATAAGAATGGTGCGAGCAACATGTCTTTGAGACCCGTGATAAGCTCTTTATTCATCACTCCCAAAGAAACCTTATGCATGATCAGTGAAAAAATCATTGATAGCATAAGAAACATTATCGGCTTATTAAGCGATGTCTTAGTTTTAACATTTAGTTCGGGGCGCGTCTTCCAAACAAAGAAAGCCAATAGAAAACAGATGTTTAATACATTTAAACCACCACCAAAACTAGGAAGTCTACCAACATAAATATTTTGGAGAGGAATTAGAAAGATCAAAAATAGCAAAACATAATTTGCCTTTAGGCTATCTTGTTCTTGACCACCAACAGCTAATGGAGTTTTAACTCTGCCTCGAGATTTTTTGATAATTACGGATTCTGACATTGTGATTTTATTCTCAGGGGGCTGGCCGTGTTGTATGTTCGGTTAAACCAGAGGTAGAGTCTGCTGTATTAATCATATTAGTATAAAGCGACATCATTTGTTCTATAGAAAACTGTCTTTTGATATGGTTTAGAGCATTCTCGCCCATTTCTTTTCGGGTCTTTTCTGAGTCCATAAGCCGAATCATTGCCTTCGCTATAGAAGATGCATCTGTAGACACCAGAAGTCCATCAATCTCATCTTCGACAACCTCGACATTTCCACCTACGCGTGTTGCAATAACGGCTTTTTTTGATGCCATCGCCTCAAGAAGCGCATTAGATAAACCTTCAGTATGGCTTGCTAAAACAAAAACATTGAGCGAATCGAGAATATTCTCGATATCAAATCGTGCGCCAAGAAAATGTACATGATTAGATAAGCCTAAGCGTTCTACTTGGGATTCTAGTTCTTCCCTCAACACACCATCACCGACGAGCATTAGGTGCGCCTTCTTATCTTTCTTATGAAGCTCAAACAGAGCGTCTATAATCGCAACATGGTTTTTAACTGGGTGCAGATTTGCGATTAAACCAAAAACCATCTCTTCTGTGTTAATGTCAGTTTCGTGACGGATCTTATTCCCATCTGCTGCTTCAAACCGATGAATATCAACAGCATTGTAAACAACCTGGATTTTGTCTGACTCGACCCCTTGAGCGATAATAGAGTCTTTCACTGCAGCAGAAACTGCGATAAAACCAGTAAAGAATTTATTAACAATTCGGTAAGCAAATGCGAGTTTTTTACTATTTCGGAAACCCGTATCTCGACGATTTGAGATCCTCATTTTGATACCGGCAAGTTTGCCTAAGATCGCGACAATAACATCTGACGTTTCAAAAAAGGACATAGCGACATCATAGTCACCCTTTTTCATAATCTGATATATTTCTTTCAGATATTTAAATGAAGATGGTGCATACACGCGCCTAACGGGGATACGATAATAATTGATACCTGCTATTTCACCTTTAGTGCTATCAATAACATCTGAGTCCATCTCATCAGTATCAAAATAGATAACATCAACTGCATACTGAGATAGATCAAGTCTAGAGAGCAAATTCCAAATATGTGTTTCTGCACCGCCTGTTGTGCCCCCAACAGTAGTATCTATCAGAACTAAAATTCTCTTCATTTCAGGTATCTATTTGAAAGGTTATGCTGTTTAAACAGACTCATCAGAATCTGTTGGTGGGTAAAATCCGTGTACCACAGTATTTTCACCACTAGTAACACCGTCACCTACACGTCGTTGATCCATGCTTTTACCTTCAATTGAAACTAGCTGTGCAGAATGATCATTGTTACGACTTTCTTCTTGTTGCTTATATGCATCAAGCTTTTTATCCATCATCTCGCCAATAGCACTGATAAGCAGATCCTGTTGTAATAAATCACCTGTAGATGAACTTGGTTCGTTAGTAACACCTGTGGTTATTGAACCAAGACTATTAACACCTGCAGCAGGATCTAACTCGTCCGTTCCCCAAGATTCTTCAATGAGATCTTCACCAACCATATCCAAAATACTTTTATTGATTTCACTACAATCTTCTAAACTGGCGCAGAGCAATAAGCGATCACAAAACACATTGATTTTTCGAGGTATACCTTTCGTATTTTCATAAATACCATCGAATGCTTCATCAGTAAAAGATGGAGTACCTACCCAACCGACGGTCTCTAAACGATGCTTGATATAACCTTCAGTTTCTTCCCTGTTCATCGGCTTAAGATGATAGGCTGCAATCACGCGTTGCCTAAGTTGTTCAAACTGAGGTAAGCGCATCGTTGCACGAAACTCTCGCTGTCCTAATAGAAAACTTTGCAATAGAGCTCTGTTATCCATTTGATAGTTTGAGAGCATCCGCAATTCTTCAATTGATCTTGGTGGAAGATTTTGTGCCTCATCGACAAGAAGAAGTGCTCTCTTCCCTTCATGAGCTAATTGCCTAAAAAATGTCTCAAGATTTTTTAACAGAACTGCCTTTGAAATTCCATCGTAGGCTAAGCCAAATTCAGCAGCCACAACTCGCAAGAGGTCATCTTCTTGAATCTGTGTCGTAACCACCTTAGCGGTAACAATATGCTTATTTTCAAGCTCGTCAGACAGAGCATTAAGTAAAGTTGTCTTACCTGTACCAACATCACCTGTGATTACAATAAAACCTTCTTGAGCTTTAATCCCATATAACAAATATGACAGCGCTCTTTTATGGCCATCACTCTCATAAAAAAATCGATGATCAGGTGTTAACTGGAAAGGTTTTCCAGTGAAATTATAATATTCTCGATACATAATTTTTTATTTGTACTCACAAAAATTAAAGGCCTATTAATTTTATTAATCTGCGCGTTTTAAGTATTAGTATAATACCCGTAATAACCAGACTCAGCTTCTTCATTACTTTGATTCATGATCAGGCCAACAAACTTCGAGTGGTCAAGGCGCTCGATTGAATTTATAAATTCCTTTTCTTTAGTGACTCCTGCGCAAACAACAAACGCGACCTGTCCAACCAAGCTTGCCAAGATAGGTGCTTCGCTGGTAACCAGTATAGGGGGGCAATCAAATATAACAATACGGTCTTTATTTTGACTTGATAATCGACTAGCTAGCTCGACCATTTTATTACTGGCTATTAGCTCAGTCGTATTATTTGCTTTACTACCCGCAGGTAATATTTCTAACCCTTGGACATTTGTTTTAAGTAAAACGTCATTAAGCTCAACGTCACCTGTTAAATATTCCGTTAATCCCTTTCTGTCATCGAGATCAAATATTTTTGATACATCTGACTTAGCAATATCTGCATCAACTAAAAGCACAGTTCGATCAATTTCACGAGCAATGCTCAAGGCCAAGTTAGTAGCCATGAAAGTTTTGCCTTCATCAGGAACTGAACTGGTAACCATGATCAAGTTACCTTTTTCTATCGATGAATCACCCAAGCCAGCGGCATTAACCAACAACTTTCTTTTGATCATCCGCAGCTCTTCATAAAGACGAGGATTATCATCGCTTTCTAAAGCTATCTGAGCTTTTCGTAATCGTGTTAGATCGATATCAACAGTCTCAACTGCTTCGCTATAACCTGCACCTAGATCATTGGTCTTCGAAAATGTATGGTCACCTGCTCGGTCAGCCTCATCAGTAACAGCGCCAAAAACCTGAGAAACACGTTCAGTCTCTTTCGTCTTTGCAATTCTGTTTGGCTCTATTGGAGCGCTGGCTAACTTGTTAACTGCTTTTTCTATGATACTCATAATCTTTTCTCGATATCCTAAATTTTTTCCAAAGCATCTTTGATCGGATTGATAACGTCCGTTCCAATCCTTTCTTCTACTTTACCAGCACCAAGACCAGCATAATCCTGTAGCTCACCTACATTGAACATATATGCCAACATCAATGCCGCATATACCAACAACAAAACACCAGAGGCTAAAGAGTACGTGATATTACCAGCACCCTTTGCAAAATGTTCACCCACGCTTGTCAGGTGAGAAACATTACCTAAGATAGGCAAGGTAGTGATTTGTTTTACAGACTGCTTATCATAAATTTTAGGTCGTATCATGGAGAAAAAGATACTTCCGCCAACACCAATGCCTAGCGCCATCAAAAAGACCATTGTAAGCCACTTAAGCCTATTAGGACCTGCAGCAACTAAAGGCACTCTTGGTGGATCAATCACTTTTAACTGTAACTCATCGACGTTATTCGCACCTTCAGATATTTCAGCAGACTCTCTTCTTTTCAAGAGCTCTTCATATTCATTTTTATTGACGCGGTAGTCTCTATTAAGATTCGCCAGTTTAGCTTCAATATCAGGTAATGTATCTACATTCGCTTCTTGCTCAGCCAGCCGTTTTTCATACTCCGCAACACGCGTGGTTAACGCTGCGACCATCGCATCTGCTTCGCCGTACGCTAACTTCAAAGTCTGGTAAGCTGGGTTGGCAATAGACACGGGGGCAGAAACGAACGTCGACTCCCCAGTACTCGCTACTGCACCTGTAGCTCCCGCATTACGTTGAGATTCTAACTGCTGCAATGCTCTTTTTGCTGCCATAACATCAGGGTGAGCACTCGTAAACTTACCAAGTAAAGATTCCAAATGTCCTTGAGCTTTAATAATACTAAGGTCAATAGGGTTTTGTACTACGCCGCCGCTTGTGCGCCTGGTAACACCGCCTGAAGATGTATAGCTTGGTGTTGACTTCAACTGCTTGCTCAAAGCAGAACGCCTGTGTTTTTGCTCTTGCAGATTAAGTTGTGCTGTCTGCAACTGATTCTTCATCGACTCCAAACGAGCAAAATAAGTATCATCATTCGTTACAAGTACACCGGGATGTTCTTTCTTAAAGTTTTTAAGTTTATTTTCAGCCTCTACAAGTTTGGCTTCGTATTCTTCAATTTTCTTATCCAAATACTTTTTAGCTTCATCTGTATCAAGTCGGTTTGCCCCAATTACTTTTTCGATAAAGACATCAACCAAAGCTTGTGTGACATTTTTTGCCATCACAGGATCTTGATGTGTGTAAGAAAGTGTATAAATATTATTCACTTCCTTGCCGCCACTGATTAAGACCACTTCAGACAACTTTTTGATCATTTTATCATACGATTCTGGTGACTCAATCGTTGCATCCAAACCCGTTCTTCTCGCGATCAATTCTAAGTTGGGACGTGAAAGTAACGTTCGCTTCATTATCTCTGCCGTTGACTCTGTCACGGTGCTATCGACAGCAATCCCTTTTAGCAAAGGCTTAAGCATTGACCGAGTATCAACATAAACTCGGGCGGTAACCTCATATCGATCGGGCGCCACAATAACAGCCATCCAACCGATAACGGCAAGTAGTACTGTAGCGATCAACGCTTGCCAGCGATTATCCCAGAAATTTCTGAAAAGGTGTTTTAATTGATCAATAGTTTCTTGCATAACGTCGAGAACACTCTATATATTTATTTAGTTTATAACTTGTATTTGACTGCTCACAGAAAAATACTCTTTAAATTTATGTCTTTTTACTTCCAAAGACATATTCCTCTACTAATATCACTCGCAACATCATGATAATAATAGCATAACTTAATACTTATCGATGATAGAAGAACATTAATTTTTGTCTCATAAAACAACTTCAAACAATATTCATTAATAAAACCCAACGACAATCACATCGAATATATCTTTGCCTTAGCTGAAAAGTACGTTTCCTCAACGGCCACCCTTACTCCAAAGCACTACTTGCACCGTTTGTAACAAAATAGTGGTATCGAGGAACAAGCTATAGTTCTTTAAGTAATATAGATCATATTGTAACTTTTCACGTGCGTCGTCCTCTGAAGCTCCATATGGATAACAGATTTGTGCCCAACCTGTTATTCCAGGTTTAACATGATGACGCATTTCATAATATTCAATCGTTTTTGCTAACTCTGAAACAAACTGTGGGCGCTCTGGTCTTGGACCAACAAAACTCATATCTCCGCGCAATACATTATACAACTGAGGCAGCTCATCAAGACGTGTTTTTCGTATAAACGAACCCACTTTTGTGACACGGTTATCGTTCGACTTAGCCCATTGAGCGACACCATTTTTTTCGGCATCAACGCTCATGCTTCTGAATTTAAGAATTTCAAAATCTACGCCATTCATACCAACTCGGACTTGTCGATATATGATTGGACCAGAAAAGCCTGATTCAATATAAACAGCTAGAGCAGTCAAGGCCATAAGGGGTAATAATAGAACCGAAAGAACAGAGCTGACCACGACGTCAAAAACTCGCTTCCCAGAAGATTTTAATACGGCTTGGGTGAAACCATCTGAAAATATGAAATTACTAGGATGTAATGAGTCCAGCTTGATTTTGCCGAGCTGACGCTCATAAAATGTTGAAACATCAATGACCTGTACTCCTTGCATCTTGCATTTAAGGATTTCATCAGAAGGAATGTTATTCCTCCGATCATCGAATGCTACGACAATTTCGTCAATACCATTTGACTCAACGTAGTCGACTAGGTTCTTATCATTAAATGAAACAATCCTTTCACTAGAGACGATGTGCTCATCATTCCCTATCGATGCAAAACCTACTAAATTAATTCCACGATGATCAGTTCGACGCTTCAACTGTCCAATCAACTGAGCAGTATGCCCAACACCTAAAACCAATAGATTTCTTTGCCATGCAGTATCCGTACGTTGAAAACATAAAAACCGGCTTGAGATAATTCCGATAAATGCACAGAAAAAAGCCATTCCAAATGCACCACGCCCCAACATCAAGGAAGGTGTCATGTAAAAAACTAAAGCCATTAACAGCAAGCCAATGGCAAAGCTACCAATAATTCGAACAAAAGTAGTTTTTGGACCTTCTCGATAGTCTCTTTGATAAAGTCCCATGGTCGTCATCACACCAAACATGACCATAGAAAAAACTATTGCTCTAGGAAAAATTGATTGCATTGATCCTTCGATACTATAGATCTGATATGAGTGCCAATCATAAAATCGTAAAATTACGCCGAGGTATACTGATACAAAAAATATGACAATTTCAACCATCATAAGCATCATTATCGTTTTTGGAACATAGTGTCTAAAGATTCTGTACATATAAAACGCGCTTCCAGCTTTTAGGGTGATTCCTGAGTTTTCCTAGTTTAAAGATATATCGGCATGTAGAGTCAGCCCTTTAGTCAAATTAACAAACTGCTTCCACAATCGATACAAACCGTCCCCTACTTCGGTAAATATCAACAATACAATCATATGATGCAATTCATCCCTGCAGAACACAAGGACACAACCTCTTTAATAACAACATGTTACATGTTAACACTCTGGGGGTAATAAGTACCTAACAATAAATGTCATATTCCGTTTAGAAATTTAATATTGCCTAAGACACTGTCGTTATCAAACGACGCTTCTGTTCAAACGTAAAATGCTAATAGAGATAGTATTGAAGAAAATATGTTACCTGTAAAAGAAAGATCAGTTACAAAAAATAAATATTAGCAAGAAACCTTATCGCATAAACCGATCTATGGTTTGCAATAAAGTAGCCTTTTTAACCGGTTTTGTCAGATGTGAGTTACAACCAGCCTGAAGACTTTTATCCATATCTTCTTTAACAGCATGTGCAGTCAAAGCTATGATTGGCGTGGCCTCTCGGCCATTTTCTTTTTCCCAGCGTCTAATCTCACGAGTGGCAGTATGACCATCCATAACTGGCATTTGTACATCCATTAGGACAAGGCTATATTCACCCTGGCTAAACTTATCAACAGCGATTTGTCCATTTTCAGCTTCTTCCACTTCAAAGGTCGTCTTCTTTAAATAAGCATTGATCAATAAACGGTTATCTTCGTTATCTTCAACCAGTAATATTGGAGCACAACCGATAAATGATTTCTGTTCGATAGTGTTTAAATGGTTATTTTCTCCAGAAAACGACACTGTAAGCGATCCAGCTACAGCCTTGAATAATTCTTCTGATTTAACCGGCTTCACGAGGTAGTTACCGACACCACAGGCTTTCGCTTTATCAAGGTCACTACTGAGATTTGAAGAAGATAACATCAGCACCGTTCGCGCGCTTCCGCCTTCATTCTTTATCGCATTTGCAACACTAAATCCATCCATTCCTGGCATGTGGCAATCTGATAGGATCAGATCAAATGGGTGACCACTGTGCAATGCAGCTCTGTACGCATTCAAGCCTGACTGCCCATCTTTAGCTTCAGTAACAACCACACCTTTAGGAGTAAGGCTTTCCCTCAAAATCAACCTGTTAGTTGTATTATCATCGATGATAAGAACGCGTCGACCAGCCAGATCCGGCGCTGGAGAAGGTAAGTAATCTCCAACAAACTCACCGTCTTTTATGTTAACTGTAAAATGGAATTCACTGCCAATACCTTCTTGGCTTTCCACCCACATATCGCCCCCCATGATCTCAGCTAGACGCTTTGAGATCGTTAAACCAAGACCTGTACCGCCGTATTTCCTTGTTGTAGATGAGTCAACCTGGTTAAAACTTCCAAAAATTGTATTGAGTTTAGATGTAGGTATACCAATCCCGGTATCCGTCACTGAAAACTGGTACAAATGCGCATCGCCCTGATTCGAGGCACGTCGAACACGAAGGACAATTTCACCTCTTTCGGTAAATTTGATCGCATTTCCCAACAAGTTTAATAAGATCTGACGTAACCGCCCTGGGTCACCTTTTACCCAAGTTGGCGTATCGGCGGTAACCTGACAGATGAGCTCCACTCCCTTTTCATCAGTTTTTAGAGAGTAAATATCGGTAGCTTCTTCAACAAGTTTCGGTAAGTTAAAGTCGATTTCTTCAATGACAAGTTGTCCAGCTTCAATTTTGGACAAATCAAGAATATCATTAACTAAGCTTAACAAGGCTTCACCTGACTTTCGGAAAATCCCCACGTAACGATTCTGCTCACCGGATAGCCTTGTTTCCGAAAGGAGTTCAGCCATACCAATAATAGCATTCAGGGGTGTTCGTATTTCATGACTCATACTAGCCAAGAATTCAGATTTAACTCTAGAAGCTTCAAGTGCTTGATCGCGCGCTGTCGCCAGTTCGCGAGTTTGTCTCTCAACTTGCCGCTCAATTTCTTTGTTTCTTTCACGTAACTCTCTTGCTTGAATCTCCTTTGCACGGGCCAGTGCGATCAATAGTAATGTAACGCCAGCACCTAAAAATAAGGCTGTGAATATTAGCCTTTGATCAAGGTCTTCCCAGTGCACAGGTCGTTGTATCGTCAACTTGGTTGAGTAATATGGAAATTGAACCACGGCTTCTTCACTTAATGTTGAAATTAACCAGCCTTTTTCGGAAATATTCTTATCTGCTTTTTTTCTAAATAATAGCTGCCGTCCGGTTATACCTTCAGATTCACTATGTAATTTAATCGATAACGTTTCAGATAACGAACGTCCAAATAACTCCGAAGGATTAACCTTAACTGAAATTAATCCTATGTCTTCACCTGACGAATTCTTTCTTCTGACAGACTTTATTAAAATATATGAAGACTGCTGTCCTTCTATCTTAATAACAGGGCTGGGCACTACATCACCCGTACCTAACGCAGAATTTATAGCTGCGTTCATCTGTTCTGAGCTTTGAAAGCCAAGGTTTTTCGGACAGCTTTTTATCTTCGAAAGATCAGTATGAAACACACAACGCGTCATAGCTTGCTTATTTTTTACAGACTCTAAACGTTTATTTGAAGTATCAAGCTGATGGTATGAAATTGAATCTATAAATGGATGTCGTTCAAGAAAAGAGTGAGAAAAAGAGGCGAAAGAACTCTCTGTTAACTCGGGTAATCGCTCATATAGGCTTGAAATTGTCGATGTTACATCATCAGTGACTGAAACCCCACGGTTGACCATCGAGCTAATTGAAACAGATTCGAACGCAAATTCTTTTTGCTCATTATCAACCGAGTTAAACCAAGCCAACAAAAAAAGAATTAACGTAAAAGATAGGCCAAGAACGGTTGTGACAGAATAGATAAACAACCTAGAAGGCAAACGATTTTGTTTCAAAGAAAACCCCAGTTTCGTAGCAAAAAATAGAAAAAACTATCTTAGATGATTTAAGAATAGACCACTTCTACTCTAAGGATAAAGTCTTCCAGCTCTCGAGCTGCTAGATTAATTTCTTCAGAACTACTCGCTAGTGCAGCAATTTCTAATCGATCACCTAACACAGTAATGGCATCAAAACCGTAACCTCCACCCGATCCTTTCATACTGTGGCCAATAGTACGTATCTTATCAAAATCGTTGTTTCCAAGACAATCTTGAATCGTTACGATATCTTTTCTTCTATTATTTATGTATCCCGGAATTAAATCTTCCAGATCAGGATCACACTGTACTGTTATTTTATCCAAAATAAATACCCCAAAGCCCCTTGTTTATTTTACTTTTTTTCGTCTTCTACAATCACTCTGAAATCAGAAGGATCGAGATTATGTGCATTCAGCAGCTTGTAAAACTCTGTTCGGTTTCTTCCTGCCATTCGTGCAGAACTCGCAACTTGCCCCTTGGTCAATTGTAAAACACTGATCAAATAGTCTCTTTCGAAAATATGCTTTGCTTCTTTTAACGTTTTTACATCACTTTCATCATTACCCAACGCTCGTTGAGCCATGCTCAATGGAATAACGCTAGTCTTGTTCAAAGTTGCGCATAAATCAACAACGTTGATTAACTGCCTAATATTTCCCGGCCATGATGCTGTCATCAAATAATTAAGAGCATCTGGTGAAAAAACCTTTTTAGTTTCACCTTTCTTTAAAGCAAACTTCTCAAGATAGTGCTCCAATAACAGCTCAATATCTTCAGGTCTTTCAGCAAGACTAGGGATTTCTAAAGGAACAACATTTAGGCGATAATACAGATCAGCTCTAAAATTTCCCGCTTTTACCGCCCGATCTAAATTAGTATGAGTTGCTGAAATTATCCGAACATTTATGGGGATACTCCGGACGGATCCAACAGGACGTACCTGAAAGTCTTGCAGAACGCGCAACAACTTAACTTGTAAGTCGAGCGGCATATCTCCAATTTCATCAAGAAATAAAGTCCCACCATCAGCAGCTTTGAAAAGCCCTTCATGGTGTGACAATGCACCTGTAAAAGCACCTTTCTCATGTCCAAATAATTCAGATTCTAATAGTTGATCAGGAATTGCTCCACAATTAACACCAATAAAAGGTTGGTCTTTCCTCGCACTTGCCTCGTGTATCGCCTTTGCTAAGACTTCCTTTCCTGTACCCGTTTCGCCACTAATAAAAACGGTGATGTCACCATCAGCTACAGCCTTGCCTTGTTCTAACAACTCAGCCATTTTCGAACTACGATGAATGATTGCCTCACCAAACCTTTGAACATCATTTGCCTCATCATTATTAGAAAGGTGTAAATACTTACGTATTTCAATGACGAGCTCTTCTTTTTCAATAGGCTTAGTTAAAAAAGCCGACGAGCCTAGATGAGTGGCCTTGACCGCATCAGGAATTTTAGCCTGACCACTTAGCATGATGACAGGTAAAAGTGGATTTTGACGATGAATTTCAGACAATAATGCCATTCCATCCATTTCATCCATAATCAGATCTGTAACGACCAAATCTGGACGCGCAATGCTAATCTGCGCAAGTGCGTCCTTCCCTGATTCGACAGCTACTACGTCAAAATTTTCAGCTTTTAACCACTTAGAAAATAACACCAATACATCACAGTCATCATCAACGATGAGTATCCTAGGAGATTTTTTCACTCTATTTTTTTTTGCCACGCTGATTTAGTTTCCTGTAAAAATCATTATTTTTCAATAAGTTCTATTTTAAACCACTTCAACATTCATTCAATATAAGCAACTATCAAAAACTCAGTTTAAAGAAAACTTGCATTTCATCTTGGCTAAAGTACTTACTCAACTGTAACAGATTTAGCCAAGTTTCTTGGCTGATCAACATCGGCTCCCTTAATCACAGCAACGTGATATGAGAATAGCTGCAGAGGCACTGTATAAACAATCGGTGCAATAGCATCTTCAACTGAAGCTACATTCAATACCGTTACACCTTCTGAATCTTTCATATTTGCATTCACATCAGCAAAGACAAAAAGCTCTCCACCTCGTGCCCGTACTTCCTCAAGGTTTGACTTTAATTTCTCAATTAAGCTGTTATTAGGAGCAACGGCAATAATCGGCATATCCTCATCAACTAAAGCAAGTGGTCCATGCTTTAGTTCGCCTGCAGGATAAGCTTCTGCATGAATATATGAGATTTCCTTAATCTTTAGAGCACCTTCCATCGCAATAGGGTACATCGTGCCTCTACCTAAATATAGCGCATGATGTTTGTGCGAGAATCGCTCTGACAGCACTTCAATTTTATCGTTTAGCTCAAGTGCAGTATTAACTTTACCTGGTAAGCTTTCTAACTGTCCAACTAAGTCTTTTTCCAGTTCTTCAGACATCCCATTACGACGTCCTAAACCAATGACAAGTAACATTAGAGCAACTAGTTGCGTCGTAAATGCTTTGGTCGATGCAACACCAATTTCGGGACCTGCACGCGTTAATAACACAAGATCAGACTCTCGAGTTAATGAACTTTCAGGTACGTTACATATAACAAGTGAATGATCGAAACCACATTTTTTCGCTTCTTTAAGTGCCGCTAATGTATCTGCTGTTTCACCAGACTGAGAAATTGTCACGAATAAAGTGTCGGGGCTAACCGCGTGATCACGATAGCGAAACTCACTAGCAACCTCAATTTGACAAGGGATCCCAGCGATCGATTCAAACCAATATTTTGCTACCAAACCCGAATGAAAACTTGTACCACAAGCAACAATTTGAACAGCTTTAATCTTATCCAGAATTGCATCACCTTGAGGACCGAAAATACCGTCCGCAAGTTGCCCGCCAATAATACGCCCTTCTAATGTGTCAGCAATCGCACGCGGCTGTGTAAAGATCTCTTTCAACATATAGTGTCGATATCCAGCCTTATCTGTCGCGTCTGCAGAAAGTTCAGACGTTGTAATCGGACGTTCAACCTCATTGCCATCTTTATCATAGATTACAAGTGAATTTCGATGTATATCCGCAATGTCACCATCTTCAAGAAACATAAAACGCTGAGTAACTGGCAATAGTGCAAATACATCAGAAGCAATAAAATACTCACCAATCCCAACACCAATGACGAGAGGACTACCAAGGCGTGCTGCGATCAAGTGCTCAGGCTCTGATTTACTGACAACGCCTAGTGCATATGCGCCTTCCAATTGAGGGATCGTTGCTCGTACAGCATCGAGTAGGTTTTTACCACTTTCCAAGTGATCGTAAACTTGGTGAACAATAACTTCAGTATCAGTTTGAGATGTGAACTCGTACCCTTGTTCCAGCTGTTGTTTTCTAAGCGCTTCATGGTTTTCAATAATTCCATTATGAACTAATGCAACCTTGCCACGACAAATATGCGGATGAGCATTACTCGTGCTTGGTTCTCCATGCGTCGCCCAACGTGTATGAGCAATTCCTAATGAACCAGATAGAGGTTCTTGTTCCATAGCCTCTTCTAGACCAGCAACTTTCCCTAACACTCTTAAACGCTTAATTTCAGCAGCATCACTCATAACGACCATACCAGCAGAATCATAACCACGGTACTCAAGTCGCTTTAAACCTTCTAACAAAATTGGTGCTACATCGCGCTGGCCTACACCACCCACTATTCCACACATAGATGAAATTCCTCAATAATTCAAAACATTAATTAACAGACTTCGGAATACTATTCTAAAGGTGCTATAACCCACTGAAAAAAATTGTTATAGACGCACTTGTTCACTTTTAGGGAACCTCTGATTAATTCATAAATGAAAAAGGTTGATATTTAGAGTATTCAAAAGCAAAGCACTAAATGTTTGTAATAGTATTTCTATTGCAAGTACTTAGTAATATCGTTTTTAGCCTTTTATAGAAAACTCTAGGCTCAAGCTAATCATGCATAGATGAATCAGAGACTCTTTAGGTTTAAAACCCATAAAGCATAGCATTAGGATAAATGTCGTCAATTAACGACAAAACTTTAGAGAATAAATATAGTTTAGTAAAGAAATGAACTCGAACATGGTCGGGGCGAGAGGATTCGAACCTCCGACCACCGCAACCCCATTGCGGTGCGCTACCAGACTGCGCCACGCCCCGATAATTTTTTACTACATTTTGATAGAGCACCGGAAAGGTACTCTGGGAGATACTTTAACGTTTGAGTATAACTAAAACTTCTTCTAACTCACCACGCAGCTGCCTAACAATTTGTTGACTAATGTCGGAATCAGCTTTTACTTCATCTCCTGACAGTCTTTGTCTTGCTCCGCCAATAGTGAAACCATTTTCGTATAAAAGACTTCTAATCTGACGAATAAGTATCACATCTTGCCTTTGATAATAACGTCTATTTCCACGTCTTTTAATAGGGCTAAGTTGAGGAAACTCTTGCTCCCAGTATCTTAAAACATGTGGTTTAACCGCACATAGTTCACTAACTTCACCTATTGTGAAATAGCGTTTTCCTGGTATGACAGGAAGTTCGTTGTTATTAGTTGCTTCCAGCATAAGCTTCCACCCTGGCTTTTAGTTTTTGACCAGGTTTGAACGTCACGACCCTTCTCGCGCTGATCGGAATTTCTTCACCCGTTTTTGGATTTCTTCCAGGTCGCTGGCTTTTATCTCGGAGATCAAAATTACCAAATCCTGATAATTTAACTTGTTCCCCAGAGCTTAAAGCTGTTCGAATCTCACCGAAAAACATTTCAACAAGTTCTTTTGCTTCCCGTTTGTTAAGACCTAACTCATCAAACAACATTTCAGCCATATCAGCTTTCGTGAGTGCCATATTTCCTAGTAATCCTAATAATATATTTACTTAAAATTATTTTAGCCTAGTCCCTGAGAACTGCATTCAGGCTTTGCTTGAGGCCTGATAGTATCGCATCTACCGAAGCATCAATTTCTTGTTCTACAAGAGTGCTCGAAGTTCCTTGAAAGATCAAGCCCAAAGCGACACTTTTTTTCTCTGAATCAATGCCTTCGCCATTATATACGTCAAACAACTGCAAGTTTTTCATTGTATCAGGCGCATTCTCTTCAATACAGGCTGTAATACGCGTTACTTCAACCTCTTTATCAACTATCAAGCTAAGATCACGTCTTACTCTTGGATACTTCGATAAAGTTGAAAATTTCGGTAGTTTTCCATCTATAAGAGCATCGAGGTCAATCTGGAAAAAACCTATTTTAGATTCTAAGCCCAACTCTTTAACCGTGATGGGACTTAACATGCCCATCAAACCTATTTTTTGGCCATTGTTGTAGATAGCGGCCGATTGTCCAGGATGTAAAGCAGAATAGTCTGCTTTTTTAAATTCATATTCAGGTAGATCAGCTGATCGAGACAATAATGCTTCTACATCACCTTTAAGATCAAAGAAATCTACTTGCTTACTGTCTAAATCCCATTGTTCTGGAGAAACTTTTCCGCAAACAATACCTGCAAAAACATTTTTTTGCCTTATTTGACCATTCTCATTACTAAAAATCATACCCGTTTCAAACAATCGAACCCGATCATTTTGACGATTGAGATTATAAGTCAATGCTTGAGTTAATCCTGTCAATAGAGATGTTCGCATGACAGACATGTCATTTGAAATAGGGTTCATCAATGCAACTGCTTCTTCACCATCAGATAAGCTTGTTTGCTGCTCTGGTTCGACAAAACTATAGGTGATAGCTTCCTGATAACCTTTAGCTACCAAGACCGAGCGTAGGCTGCTTAGATCAAGCTGAGACTCTTCTTGTGGCTTGATGACCATCGCAACCGCAGGCTTGTTGACTGTAAGATTATCGTAACCTTTAACTCTAGCAATTTCTTCAATGAGATCCGCCTCGATAGCAATATCAAAGCGGTGCGATGGCGAGATAACGAACCAACCAGCATCCGTCTCGCTAACAGACATACCTAAACGTTTAAGACTCGTTTCGATATAATCATTATCAAACTCAAAACCAAGCACGCGCGTGACACGCTCTTTTCGTAAGCTGATCGCTTCTCTTGCCGGCAAATGTTCTTTAGATTTTTGCTCTGAGATAGGCCCAGCTTGGCCTCCACAGATATCTAAGATCAGTTCCGTTGCCCGCTCAGTCGCGATTGTTTGTAACTCAAAATCAACACCTCGTTCAAATCGGTGTGAAGAATCTGTTTGGGCCTTATAATGCCTCGCCTTACCAGCCATTTCAGTCGGTGAGAAAAATGCACTCTCTAGAAAAATATTTTGCGTATTATCGGTTACGGAAGAATCTAATCCTCCCATGATCCCAGCTAAGGCCAATGCTTTATCTTGATCAGCAATAACAAGCGTATCTGCATTTAATTCAACTTTTTGTTCATCAAGCAAGGTCAGTTGCTCACCTTGGTTAGCCTTTCTGATAACCATTCCACCCTGCAGCTTATTTAGATCAAAAGCATGCATTGGCTGACCAAGTTCTAACATTACATAATTGGTTATATCAACAACGGGATGTATCGATCGAACACCACTACGGCGTAAACGCTCTTGCATCCATAAAGGCGTTTCTACATTCGTGCTAATGCTTGAGATAACACGACCAACATAATTTGGACATGCGTCCTTGGCCTTAACTTCGATAGGAAAAGTTTGATCAGTCGTCACTGCAGCTGTTGTAACTTCGACAGCTAAAACGTCCGTATTACTCAAGACGCCAACATCTCTAGCAACACCACGCAGACTAAAGCAGTCACCTCGATTAGGCGTTAGATCAACCTCAATCACAGAATCATCCAGATCAAAGTACTGTCTTAAATCTTGTCCAAGTGTGGCTTCTGGAGATAACTCTATAATACCATCAGCCTTATCGGCCAAACCAAGTTCAGAAGCTGAACTGAGCATACCGAACGAAGGAACTCCGCGCAGCTTAGCTTTTTTGATTTTCATTCCACCGGGTAAAACAGCCCCTACCGTTGCCAACGCTGTCACTAAGCCTTCACGCGCATTAGCCGCACCACAAACGATGTCGACATGTTCATCGCCACCGAAATCAACTTTACACAGCTGTAACTTATCAGCGTCCGGATGTCTTTCAGCAGAAACGATTTTTGCAACGACAACACCTGAAAAATCAGGTGCTGCAGGTTCGACACCATCGACTTCCATACCGCCCATCGTCAATAAAGTCGATAACTCACTTGTTGAAAGCGAAGGATTTACAGTTTCCCTCAACCATTTTTCACTAAATTTCATAGGTTTACCTGAACTGCTTCAAGAATCGAAGGTCATTTTCAAAGAACAGACGAAGGTCATTTACGCCATAACGAAGCATCGCCAGTCGCTCGACCCCAAGACCAAAAGCTAGGCCCGTGTATTTCTCATTATCAATGCCAACCGAGTTGAAAACATTAGGGTGAACCATGCCACAGCCTAAAACTTCCAACCAACCAGACTTACCGCAAACTCGACACCCCTTGCCATCACACATAACACATTGGATATCAACTTCCGCAGATGGCTCTGTAAAAGGGAAGTAAGATGGACGAAACCGTAATTGTAGATCTTCTTTTTCGAAAAATGCTCGCAGAAAATCTTGAATTAACCCCTTTAGATCAGCAAAGCTGACATTTTCATCAACCATCAAACCTTCGACCTGATGAAACATTGGTGTGTGTGTTAAATCGGAATCACATCGGTAAACACGGCCAGGAGCAATAATTTTAAACGGTGGCTTTTGGTTTTCCATCGTTCGGATCTGCACAGGCGAAGTATGAGTCCGCAATACAGTATGCTCATTAATGTAGAAAGTATCATGCATCGCACGTGCGGGATGATCAGCCGGAATATTTAAGGCTTCAAAATTATGGAAGTCATCCTCAATCTCAGGCCCTTCGACAATATCAAAACCCGCTGGTGTTAAGAGAGACTTGATCCGTTCCAACGTTCGCGTGACAGGATGTAGGCCACCCGTTTCTTGCCCTCTTCCCGGTAGCGTGACATCGACAGTTTCAGAAGCCAGCTTTTTATTCAGTATGGCTGTTTCGAGCACTTCTTTGCGTTGTTGGATAGCATCAGCAACAGATACTTTTGCTGCATTGATAGATTGGCCTGCCTCTCGACGTTCTTCATGTGGAAGTTTACCAAGCTGCTTTAATAAGGCCGTTAGTTCGCCTTTTTTACCTAGATATTGAATTCTTAACTGATCAAGAGTCTCAAGGCTTTCAGTCGCTTCAATGACTTGAAGAGCACCTTCGACAACGTTTGTTATGTCGCTCATGTGATTATTTTCTTGAGGTTTAAACAAAATGGGGAAAGGTTATGACACCTTTCCCCAGTTTTACAATCTTTCTGTGTACGCGGTGTACACAAGGCGATTATGCTGCCAGTGCGCTTTTAGCCTTTTCAGCCAATTGACTGAATGCTGCCGCATCGTTCACAGCCAGCTCAGCAAGCATCTTACGATCAACTTCAATTGAAGCCTTCGACAAACCGTTAATTAAACGGCTATAAGACAAACCATTCAGTCTTGCAGCAGCGTTAATACGCGCAATCCATAGAGCTCTGAATTGACGTTTTTTCTGACGTCTATCACGATAAGCATATTGGCCTGCTTTCGTAACCGCTTGTACTGCTACTCGATACACATTCTTACGTCGACCCCTGTAGCCTTTCGCTTGTGCGATGACTTTTTTGTGTCTGGCGTGGGCTGTTACACCTCTTTTTACTCTTGGCATGTCTTAAATTCCTCGTTGATTCTGCTCTAACTAGCCTAAACTTTAAGTTATTAGCTTAAGAATAAGGCAACATTTTATCGACTAGCTTTTGATCAGCTAGGCATAAAACTGTATTTTCTCGTAATTGACGCTTACGCTTTGGGCTCTTCTTAGTCATGATATGACTAGTAAACGACTGGCGATGTTTAATTTTACCAGACGCTGTACGTTTAAAACGTTTCGCAGCACCACGGTTTGATCTAATTTTAGGCATTACTTATATTCTCCAATACTTATGTCTTTTTAGGAGCGATCACCATAATCATCTGGCGACCTTCCATTTTAGGAAACTGCTCAACGCTTCCTAGCTCTTCGAGATCCGCTTCTACGCGTTTCAACAAATGCATACCAATTTCTTGGTGGGCCATTTCCCTACCCCGAAACCGCATGGTTACTTTTACCTTATCTCCGTTTTCCAGAAACTTGGTTAAATTTCTAAGCTTGATATTGTAATCGCCTATATCGGTACCTGGGCGAAACTTAATCTCTTTTATTTGCGCTTGCTTTTGCTTCTTCTTCGAGGCATTTCGTTTTTTACTCAGTTCAAATTTGAACTTCCCGAAATCCATAATTCGACAAACAGGTGGTTCAGCATTCGGTACAATTTCTACCAGATCCTTTCTACTCTCAGTTGCAGCTTGTTTAGCTTCTTCAAGTGTAACAACACCAACCTGTTCTCCATCCGGACCAATAAGGCGAACCTTTGGGGCGGAGATCGCGTCATTTACGCGATTCTTTTTATCAGCAGCGATATCTAATTCTCCAAAATATCATGACCACGCGTAGAAATATCCCCTTTGAGATGTTCAATTAACTCTCCAGGGGTCATTGTTCCGAGATCTTTTCCATCTCGAGTACGCACAGCCACAGTACCATTTTCTATTTCCCGATCACCTGTTACCAGCATGTAGGGAACTCGTTGTAAAGTGTGCTCGCGAATCTTAAGCCCGATCTTCTCATTTCTCAAGTCCGAAATCACACGAAATCCCTGTTTTTTCAAGGTTTCTGTAACTTTTGTTGCATATTCAGCCTGTGAATCGGTAATATTGATGATAACCGCCTGTATCGGAGCCAACCAAGTTGGAAACGATCCGGCATGTTCTTCGATCAAAATACCGATAAATCTTTCTAGCGATCCGAGGATTGCTCTATGTAACATGACAGGAGTTTGACGACTTCCATCTTCAGCAACATATTCTGCGTCAAGACGGCCCGGCATCGAAAAATCAACCTGAATAGTCCCACACTGCCAGACTCGACCAATGCAGTCTTTTAATGAAAACTCAATTTTCGGGCCATAAAATGCACCTTCACCCGGTTGCAAGTCCCATTCCAAGTTTTTATGGTTAAGTGCTTTTTCTAAAGCATCTTCTGCCTTATCCCAAACATCATCATCCCCAACACGTTCATCAGGACGCGTCGATAGTTTAATGATGACCTCTTTGAAACCAAAGTCTTCATAGACTTCATAGAGTAGATCAATAAACTCTGACACCTCAGATTGGATCTGACCTTCCGTACAAAAGATATGTGCATCATCCTGCACAAAATTTCTCAGTCGCATCAAACCATGCAAAGTACCAGATGCTTCATTTCGATGGCACGAACCAAACTCAGCCATACGTAATGGTAAATCACGATAACTCTTAATCCCACGATTATAGATCTGAACATGACAAGGACAGTTCATTGGTTTCACAGCATAATCACGATTCTCTACTGAAGTCGTAAACATATCTTCGTGAAACTTTTCCCAGTGTCCTGACTTTTCCCACAAACTGCGATCCACCATTTCTGGCGTGTGGACTTCTTTATAATCATGTAAACGGATCTTATCGCGAATATAGTTTTCAACTTCCTTAAAAATCGTCCAACCTTTGTCATGCCAGAAGATCATACCTGGAGCTTCAGGCTGAATGTGAAACAGATCTTGCTGCACAGCCAATTTACGGTGATCACGTTTCTCGGCTTCTTCTAAACGATGTAAATAATCCTTCAGATCTTTCTTATCCGTCCAAGCTGTACCATAAACGCGTTGTAACATCTCATTACTCGAGTCACCACGCCAGTAAGCACCGGCTAGTTTCATCAACTTGAATACTTTGATCTTTCCAGTGCTTGGTACATGAGGCCCGCGACACAAATCGATAAAATCACCTTGCTTATATAAAGAGAGATCTTCATCACTCGGAATAGAAGCAATGATTTCAGCTTTATATTCTTCCCCCATATCACGGAAGAACTGAACAGCTTCATCACGACCCATCACACTACGCTCGACAGCAAAATCTTGCTTCGAGAGTTCTTTCATTTTCTTCTCAATCGCAACTAGATCTTCAGGTGTGAATGGTCTCTCGTAAGCAAAATCATAATAAAAACCATTTTCTATGATAGGCCCGATCGTTACCTGAGCCGTCGGAAACAATTCTTTAACCGCTTGTGCTAGTAAATGAGCCGAGCTATGACGAATAACCTCTAACCCCTCTTCATCACGCGCAGTGATAATAGCGAGATCAACATCTTGATCGAGCATATATGAAGTATCGACTAATTCACCGTTAACCTTGCCTGCTAAAGCGGCACGCGCAAGACCTTCGCCGATTGAAGCAGCGACATCGTGAATAGAAACTGGATTATCAAATTGACGTTGGCTACCGTCAGGGAGAGTAATAATTGGCATATTTTTTATCCATCGTGATCAATACAAAAGATCATCTTCAGGTTATTATTTTCTACGTTAAATAAAAAAGCACCGCATACTCACAGTGCTTTTGGAATTTTTGGTAGGCACGATTGGATTCGAACCAACGACCCCCACCATGTCAAGGTGGTGCTCTAACCAACTGAGCTACGCGCCTGATGTACAGGACGCGTCATTCTACAGAGACCCTTATTAGAGTCAAGAAGATTCTGATACCTGTCAACAAATATCAACTCACACCAAAGCACAAGATCAGCACCCTATTATTTTTTCCTAACGATCAACAAACATTTACTTAACACCACTAAGTAGGTTATAAATAACCACCGTCAAGCTGGGGTAGCTTGGGAACGCTATAAGCCTGAGGGAGGTGGAATGGCCACAACGACAAGATTACTCAATGTCTACCATTGAGCATATCTATCAACTTCATCAACTATTGCAAGATCGCAGAACAGCTACTAGTCTGCGAGATATTTGCCAACATCTAAATTGCTCACAATCCACTGCTAAACGCGCAATAAAAACGCTAAGGTACAGGTTATTTGCACCATTAGACTATGATAGGCAAAGACTTGGTTACCATTACAATCCCGAAGAACCGACCTTTTCGTTACCTGGCATGTGCTTTAATGAGAATGAACTCTTTGCCCTCCTCTTCTCGCAACACCTTTTAAAGAATATACAACCAGGTGGCCTATTAACAGAGCAGATTCAACCTATAAGAACAAAAATAGAGCAACTTTTATTACACAGTGAACTAGGCAGTAATGAAATCCTTAAACGTATCAAGATCCTCCCCATTACTCAAAGAACAACTGTTCTAAAATACTTCCGACTCATCAGTAGTAGTTTGATCCAACGTCGTCAACTGCGCATTCTTTACCACAGTAGATCCTCAGACAAAACCACCGAACGTGTTGTATCAGCACAAAGACTCATCTATTACCGAGACAACTGGTATCTCGATGCATGGTGTCACCTTCGTAAAGAACTACGCACCTTTTCTGTTGATCGTATCCATCCAAGAAAACTCCTTGAAGAATTAACGGTAAAGGTCGATGAGAAAAAACTCGACCAATACCTATCCACTAGCTATGGAATATTTGCAGGCAAAGCAACCAAGACAGCAAAACTTAAATTTAGCCCGAAAGCAGCAAAATGGGTAAGCGACGAACTCTGGCATCCAGATCAAATCATCAAGACACGTAAAGATGGCAGCTTAGAATTATTAATTCCCTATAACGACCCTACAGAATTGATCAGGGACATTCTTAAATATGGGGAAGATGTCAACGTTATTAGTCCAGAGAGTCTAATCAACAAGGTCAAAGAACGTCTCATTCGAGCATACCAAGCTTATGAAAATTAACATTATTACTGGGCCATGTTTTGAGCCACCACCTGTGTAGACTCAAACATTCATCAAACTAAGTTGGGAGACATAGCTTTGGAACAACTAACCGATCTAAAGGCAATACTGCATTCGAAAAGAGCCAATATTTACTATTTGGATAAATGCCGTGTCATGCAAAAAGACGGTCGCGTGCTCTACCTAACGGAAGCAAAAAGTGAAAACCAATATTGGAATATCCCTATTGCCAACACCACATGCTTATTACTAGGGACAGGCACGTCAATTACTCAAGCAGCTATGCGAATGTTAGCGTCGGCTGGTGTCTTAGTAGGGTTTTGTGGCGGCGGTGGAACACCCTTATTGATGGCTAATGAGATTGAATGGCTCACACCACAAAGCGAATATCGTCCTACAGAATATGTTCAAGGCTGGATGAAGTTCTGGTTTGATGAAGAAAAACGTCTCGAAGCCGCACGCCAATTCCAACAATCCAGAATAGCGTATTTAAAAAACATTTGGAGTAAAGATCGTGATCTCATGGCTGAAGGCTTTAAAGCAGAAGAAACTGACATTTCTCAAGCTTTAGAAATCTTCACATACAAAACAGAACGTGCCCCAAGGATTATCGACCTTCTTCAAATAGAAGCACAGCTAACCAAAAGCCTCTATAAAACAGCGGCAAGTAAAACACAATACGGTAACTTCGTAAGAGACAGAGAAGCCACAGACATCGCTAATAATTTTCTCGACCATGGAAACTACCTAGCTTACGGTCTCGCAGCAACAACCCTTTGGGTTCTTGGGATACCCCATGGTTTTGCAGTCATGCATGGCAAAACAAGACGCGGAGCACTGGTGTTTGATGTCGCGGATCTCATCAAAGACACCCTAGTATTGCCATGGGCATTTATCTGCGCAAAAGAAGGTGCGACAGAACAAGAATTCCGCCAGCAATGCCTGCAAGCATTTACCCAACACAAAGCATTGGATTTTATGTTTGAGCAGGTTAAAACCATCGCCTTAAAAACAGAAGAAGAAACACGATGATGGTCACATTCATTTCCCAATGCGAAAAAAAAGCACTCAACAGAACACGACGAGTGCTAGATGCATTTGCCGATCGGCTCGGTAACAACACTTGGCAAACCGTCATCACTCAAGATGGACTCAACGCCGTCAAGAAACTACTTCGCAAAACAGCTACTAAAAACACTGCGGTTAGTTGTCATTGGATTCGTAGTCGATCGCGCAGTGAGCTTGTTTGGCTTGTAGGGAGCCGAGAAAAGTTCAACACAAACGGGATAGTTCCAGTTAACACAACACAGAAAGAGGTCTTTATGGATATAAAGCAGGCAAAACCCGTTAAGGGAATGTTATATGCGAATACGCATTTACAACCATTAGAAGAGCATTTATTTGGTGTAGGCCACGTGGCAGAGTTACTTTATTTACACTTTTATCCAAATAAAAAAAATCAAGCTAATGCCTCCTTTGCCGCAGGTTGTTTACATGACATAGGCAAGCTAGATCCATCCTTCCAAAACTGGGTAATTAAACCGAAAAATCAAGATTACCTAGCCGAAGATGGTCAACATATTGATGACACCAAGTTTAGTTTTGAAAAGCATCCGCGACATAATGAAATATCAGCGCTTATTTTTCAGTGTTTATCAGACAGAACCAAAGGAATTAGTCAAATAAAGCCATCTATTAAACACGCTATTTATTGGCATCATGCCAAACCTTATCGTCCAAAAAACAAAGATGATTTTGACACTCATGGGAAAATTTATAACAAACTAAAAATCAGTTTAGGTGACAAAGCTCCGTTACTTGTCTCTGAACAATCCATTAGCATGTTGAATAAGGTCTGTGACATAGACAAAGCATACCGCAGTGAAACAAATAGTTTCCTCGAAAAAACATTCATGCAAGAACTAGATGATGAAGTTTTAACCAACTATGAGAACACGCCACAAGCTTCTTATAAAGACTACAGTCAATCTGAGCAGATCAACGATTATCAAGATAAAGCGTTGACTAATGCCAATAATAACGAAATACGTGCTTGCTTAATCACTGCAGATCGCTGGGTTTCAGCGCTATCTCCAAACAAATTATCCCAATATATTAAAAACAAGAACATTCATGATCTTGTAGAAGAACAATTGATAAACAATGTCATTGTAGAAAGTAATTTACCTTCCTATATTCACGATAGCATTAGCCAATTCCCAAACAGTGAGCGCACTCAAAAACAAGCTTCGGTAGCATCAATATTAGCCGAGGATAATGAACATGTGAAAGTGCTAGCAGGCGCTGCAGGATGTGGCAAAACAAAAATTGCACTCGAATGGGCAGGCTTAACCAACGCACAACAAATCATATGGGTATGTCCACGAGTTCAAATTTGCCAGGGCATGTTTAACGAGCTAAAAACCTCTGACACACCTTATTTGCAAGATGCAACGGTTGAAATATTTACCGGCGAATTTAAGTTCACAAACAATTTCGAAACGCCCACTCCAGATAATGAACAATTAACCGGCGATATTGTTATAACCACAATAGATCAACTGCTCAGTAGTGTGATCAGCCATACGAAAGCTGATCGTTTGCTTAACTACCTTAGTGCACACGTTGTTTTTGATGAATATCATGAATACATCAACATGCCCGCATTTAATTTATTATTTGCTGAACTGATCCTTTCTAGAAATCAATTAAAAAATGGTTGCAATGCGTTATTAGTCTCAGCGACACCAAATTATTATTATCTTGAAAAGATACTCAACCTTGATGTTGATTATGACGTAATAGAAATGCCATCTTTTAATCAAAAAAAATATCAGTTCGATTTTGTGACATATGATGAAACAAAAGAAGATCAAACTAATCCCCTTTATCAAACTCAAGACTTGACGACATTCGTCATCAGCAATACCGCTATCACGGCACAAAAAAGTTTCATTAGTAATCTAACCGATGAAAATGCAATATTATTACATTCAAAATACAAAAAAAGTGATAAAAAACAGATTTTCAACAACGTGTTTAATGCGTTTAAACGCGATGGCGGCAGAGATTATGATCTTTTAAGAAGTGGCCCTATTGTTCAAGCTTCTCTCAATATTAGTTGTGATCACATGGTGTCTGAAATAACCACTTCTGAAAACTGTTTGCAACGTATGGGCCGACTGGATCGTTTTGGTCAAAATGAAGACACTAACCGCTACAGAATAGCAATACCTGAAACACTTCATGCAGGAAAACGAACTGGAGCAGTAGCGCATTTTCTTTCATCTTCAAATAGCTTGTCGTCTTCAATAGCCTGGTACACCTTCCTACTAGAGAAAACGGATAACGGTAGCAAAGCACAAAGCATTGCAGACATCTATCAATACTATAAAGAGTTTTACAACCACCAATCACCCGCAATGAATGCTATTGAGCAAGACATGCTTGCTTCAATGAATAAAAGTGTTGGTGTGATAACCTCTAAAATCAGCGAGCCTCAAACCATGATATTTCGCAAAAAACAACAAAAGCAGCGGGCAAAGATCAGCAGTAAGTCACTCCGAGGTGATAGCCGTTTTGTTCAAATGGCATTGTGTAATCTTGATGAAAAAGAAGCTCCTGAATTTATCGAAGGATATGCATACACAGTCCCCACTTTTGAAACAGAAGAAATAGACAATCTGACAGCATCATGTGACCTAATACAAGGTTATGGAGACAGTAGTAAAAACTTGCTGACCTACATGGTGAAAAAACATCACAACATCATGGGAGGGACTAAACCTTTTAAAGATTTTATTCTACTCAATGATGCCAAAGATCCAGAGTTTCCAATTTATCTAAGTTATAGCCCGAACGACTTACTCCCCGTGGGTGGTGAGACCGCAAGGCATAGCTCAGCTATTTACTATGGTGTCTGCGAAAAACAAGCCATAGGTGCAATATCCATCAACCACATAACTCATAAAGAAAGGGATTAAACATGCAAAATAAAGTAATAGGTATTAAAAGTGTCGACTTTAAAATAACTGCTCTTGGGCACGGTGTCGTTAATTGGAATGGGCCTACATCATTAACGGGAGACTCTGGAACAACCGTTGACAATCATACCTTGCCCAAACTACGAGGTTATAGCAATCTATCAGGTAAGGTTAAAGAAGAAACTGGCTACAAATATCGTAAAGAAGCCACAGATATCGATTTCAAAAAAACACCTCTCTACATCAGCCAAAATTGTATTCGACATCATCTATTTAGAAGCCAAGCCTTTGATGTGCACTATGCCAATAAAAATAAGATAGAAGATTTAACAAAAATGCTCGCATCGATAACAGGCTTAGTCCGTGGCTATGTCGTTCCTTCCAGTCAAAATAAGCGCACAAGTCCATTATTAATTGAAGATTTCGTTGACCAACTTGGCAATGGAAACTTCGAACAATTTGGTCAAGCCGGAGAACGAGACAGCTCATCATTCTTCTCCAAAACAACCTTCGGTGATACAAAATACACAGCTTATGGATCTATCAGCATTGAGCAATTGCAATTTATCTCACTCGATAAAAAGTTTGATCGAGAAGCCATGGGCATTAAAGTCGGTCAAGGTGAGGAAGTCGCTGAAACCGTTCAAGAATTTATTCAATCACTTAACTCAAGTTTAAAACCTGCAGCTACTTTTCACGAAAACTATGTTCGCAGCGGCACCATTTTCGAAGAAGGAGAAGTCGGTATTTTATTAAATCAAGATGCCTTAAAAGTATTGATTGAATACACCATCGATCTAATTAGCGATTTATCAATCCGTCAAGCTAAATCCTACATGTATGTTGATAACGTTGTGGTGGATTATAACGACAGTAACAAAATGATGCGTATCAAACGTGATGAAAACAGTATTTCTGTTGAGCCAGAAAGCGAGTTTGCCACCTACTTTTATCAAAAATAAAAATGGATTATAGCCATGAAAATTGAAATCAAATATGAGTCAAGCTGGCGAAACTCTTTTCTAGATGGATCAAATAATGCCCCTTTACCGAAGACCGGAAGAAAATTTATTGGTTCTATGACAAGCCTGAGAAAGAGTGAGAACTACATTCCTAGAGAAGTAGGCCATGACACCGTAATGGGGATATTAAACCGCCTAATAGGAGATCAGCGTAAACTTTACCAATCAAGGCAACAGGTATCTTATTACTTCAAAAATATTGAGCCTTTAGTTACCTTTGACGATCAACCTAGTTACATTAATCAAGAAATGACCTACATAAGAAACATATCCGGCAGCGAAGATCAAAACTCGTACACAGGAATGATTCGAGTCGATGACCCTGTTTTTTGTTCCGACTATTCGGAACAACTATGGGGTGTTCTAAAACTTAATATAGAAGAGTTATGTGACTTTATCCTTGATAAAAAAAATATTACCGCGAAAATAGCTCTCAACCCTTTAGTTATTATTGCCCGACTTGAAGAGCTATTTAAGCTCAAACCCGTTATCAATGAAGATAGAGTAAATGAAGCTTTTAATTATCTAAACGCTAAGTTCTCAAAGTTTAACGGCTTAAATAGTAAAGATGAAATATTACCTGTCAGCCTTTATTGTTCAGCCTTATATTTACAGCTTGAAAGGCTTTCTAACAACTTTGATGTATCTTCAGCAAAAACAAAAGCCGGAGGATTAAGCGGTATTTCCAACAATGGCTTCACAAAAAAAGATTTTATGAATCGTTACACCTCCGGTGAAAAAAAGAAAATTTGGGGAAATCCATATATCCGAAAAGAAAGAATAAAAGGCGTTGGTGAAGTCACCTCCTTGATGAAAAAGGCAGGAGGAACACTTAATATAAACATTGCTGTTGATCGTGAACTCGCGAAAGACTTTTGTGAAAAAATTAACAACGCTGGCGTATCTAGTTTTTACCTTGGAAAAAAAGGGTTAGCTTATGTTTCTGACATTCGAGTTTAAGGGAGAATATTTTGAATTATTATATAGATATTAGATTAAAACCTGATGCCGAAATGCGTAAAAATGTGCTCATGAATAAAGTTTATTCAAAGTTACACAAGGCCTTATTCGATATGGCATCAAATGATATTGGAATAAGCTTTCCTGAAACCAAAGTTTTACTCGGCAAATTACTTCGTATTCACTCCACTGAAAAGCGACTATTGGAATTGAATCATATCAAGTGGCTCGGCGGATTATCTGGTTATTGCGAATGCAGTAATATATTACCGATTCCTTCCAGTTTTGAAAATCGTAAAGTTTCACGCTGGCAAAGTACTATGAGCGAGTCCCATTTGAGGCGCTTGATAAAAAGAGGCTCAATATCTGATGATGAAATAAAAGGATACAAAGCTAAAATGTTTGCATCCCAAATGACCGCACTACCTTTCCTTGAATTAGAAAGTGGCTCTAACGGACAGTTCCATCGTAGATATATACAAATGGGCGATGCTCAAAAGACTCCTGTAACAGGAGACTTCGACACCTTTGGATTAAGTAAACTTGCAACAATACCTTGGTTTTAACCAATAAAAACCAGTTCTTTAAAAAAACGTTAAAAAACAATTAGCTACAACACCGCTATAAATAAAGGGTAAAAACTCTACATTTAAAGTAAGTGACTGTTGTAGCTATTTTTTTGTCTGATAAACTTGGGTTCGCTGCCGCACACGCAGCTTAGAAATGTTTTAGAATCAACTTCGACTAGCAATACAAGTTCGCTGCCGCACACGCAGCTTAGAAAAACACTTATAATAGCCTCCATATACTATACTCGTTCGCTGCCGCACACGCAGCTTAGAAAATGTTCACACAGGGTAACACGGTCTACGCAAAGTTCGCTGCCGCACACGCAGCTTAGAAAATATACAAGTCTATATTTGTAGCAACAGGTAGGTTCGCTGCCGCACACGCAGCTTAGAAATATACGTTTGTGCCTGTTAACGTCCCGCGAATGTTCGCTGCCGCACACGCAGCTTAGAAATTAAAATGCGGTGAGTGCTTATCAACAAAAGAGTTCGCTGCCGCACACGCAGCTTAGAAAATATTTTGTTGCTTAACTCAATGCCTGTGGCAGTTCGCTGCCGCACACGCAGCTTAGAAAACCCTGAACGTTTAAAAACTGGTCAATTGCATGTTCGCTGCCGCACACGCAGCTTAGAAAAGCGGCTATGATTATCACGGGGAGAACGTATTGTTCGCTGCCGCACACGCAGCTTAGAAAAAGTCTGTTGATCGATCAAACGATAATTCGGCGTTCGCTGCCGCACACGCAGCTTAGAAAAGCGTTAACTGGAATTTATCAATTTTTGACGGGTTCGCTGCCGCACACGCAGCTTAGAAATTCTCGCCGCGTATTCCGAGCGCCATCGAATGGTTCGCTGCCGCACACGCAGCTTAGAAAACCAAAGGGCAGTTGACCAACAAACCGAAGCTGTTCGCTGCCGCACACGCAGCTTAGAAAGATGATTGAAGTCACGCCAAGGCTGCGCGACAGTTCGCTGCCGCACACGCAGCTTAGAAAAGTATTAGTTACTGCTGAATTTTGTGATCTCTGTTCGCTGCCGCACACGCAGCTTAGAAAGTTATAGAGTTCTGGTTTAGTGCTATCCATTAGTTCGCTGCCGCACACGCAGCTTAGAAATCAACATCAGGCTCCATGCTTTTAAAGCTATCGTTCGCTGCCGCACACGCAGCTTAGAAAATATCGCTGGCGGGTGTTAAGCCGCTAATTTCGTTCGCTGCCGCACACGCAGCTTAGAAAAAGGGCAACTGATTATCGGCAAGGCTGGCACTGTTCGCTGCCGCACACGCAGCTTAGAAAAACTGAAAACCCAGTTATCGTTGAAGAGATTCGTTCGCTGCCGCACACGCAGCTTAGAAAGAGTGCTCTGCATAAAAGAGGCTACCCCGCTAGTTCGCTGCCGCACACGCAGCTTAGAAAAACGGTTAACGGAGTTGAGTTCGTGTTCCCTCGTTCGCTGCCGCACACGCAGCTTAGAAAAATGTCAGAAAATGACAAAGCAAACATATCATGTTCGCTGCCGCACACGCAGCTTAGAAAGACGTTGTAATGTGGGAAATGTGGGACAATCAGTTCGCTGCCGCACACGCAGCTTAGAAAGATGGAGCAGTTGACAGGCCATGTTTTTGCAGGTTCGCTGCCGCACACGCAGCTTAGAAATCACGCGTCGCAAGGTGGGTGCGATCAGCTTGGTTCGCTGCCGCACACGCAGCTTAGAAATGAATGGTCTGTGTATATTGAAACGCCTGATCGTTCGCTGCCGCACACGCAGCTTAGAAATCTACCGCCAGCGGATCGCGCGAAGCGGTCGAGTTCGCTGCCGCACACGCAGCTTAGAAATGTGGCAGCATGATCGTTAAGCCAAAGGATCAGTTCGCTGCCGCACACGCAGCTTAGAAATTCGTTAGCGTCTCTTTCCAGTTCTTCACTTTGTTCGCTGCCGCACACGCAGCTTAGAAAGGGCATGTAGATCGAAACGACCACTAAAATAAGTTCGCTGCCGCACACGCAGCTTAGAAACAAAATTCCTAAAGCCATCGCGACGATACCGCGTTCGCTGCCGCACACGCAGCTTAGAAAGAAGATTTGGGCGACGTGACGCACATTGTACAGTTCGCTGCCGCACACGCAGCTTAGAAAATCAAGTGCAAGCGTCGTATTCGACAAGAATAGTTCGCTGCCGCACACGCAGCTTAGAAAATATTAGTATTCTCAAAAGTTGAGCTTTTAACGTTCGCTGCCGCACACGCAGCTTAGAAATTAGTGTTTTAAATGATCTCGTCGAATCAACAGTTCGCTGCCGCACACGCAGCTTAGAAAAGATATTCAAGCTGTGGCTCACTGAAAGTAATGTTCGCTGCCGCACACGCAGCTTAGAAATGTCGGTCAAAAAGAAATCGCGGCTAAGGTTGGTTCGCTGCCGCACACGCAGCTTAGAAAGATAATTTTACCCGAGACTGTCGGAAAATTTCGTTCGCTGCCGCACACGCAGCTTAGAAATGATTTGCCGCTTTGCTCGCGTCTTCTGATGCGTTCGCTGCCGCACACGCAGCTTAGAAAATTGTTCAAATTGAGGACACGGATACTCACACGTTCGCTGCCGCACACGCAGCTTAGAAAAGTTAACTGATCAAAATATTCACCTTCGGGACGTTCGCTGCCGCACACGCAGCTTAGAAAGCTTGTTGCAGAGACCAAATCGTACACCGAAAGTTCGCTGCCGCACACGCAGCTTAGAAAAAGTTTTCCTGTCACAAAATAGATTGTCATTAGTTCGCTGCCGCACACGCAGCTTAGAAATGTTTATTTGCTTTTACCTCTTGCTTTGACTTGTTCGCTGCCGCACACGCAGCTTAGAAAATTGCTACACACTCTTCAGCACTCATCCAAGTGTTCGCTGCCGCACACGCAGCTTAGAAATTGAGCTTTTACGGCTTGCAGGACTTTTACAGGTTCGCTGCCGCACACGCAGCTTAGAAAGGTGAAGCATACAATGAGACAATCTCGGCGTGGTTCGCTGCCGCACACGCAGCTTAGAAAATCAAAGTCTGCAATATAAGATATAATTTCAAGTTCGCTGCCGCACACGCAGCTTAGAAAGAAAGATGTTTACGAACTCTATCACTCTGCTGGTTCGCTGCCGCACACGCAGCTTAGAAAATTGTTAAAAAGATTTAAGCCGGCTGGCGAAAGTTCGCTGCCGCACACGCAGCTTAGAAAGTAAATGGACACGTAAGTACTACCGACGTAACGTTCGCTGCCGCACACGCAGCTTAGAAAGGGTGAATATTTCGATCCGCAGCTTGTGAACCGTTCGCTGCCGCACACGCAGCTTAGAAAGTATACGGTTGGCAGTTACATGATAGGACTGAGTTCGCTGCCGCACACGCAGCTTAGAAAATCTAACAACCACTGCCTGCATCGTGCGCCCAGTTCGCTGCCGCACACGCAGCTTAGAAAAGAAAGAGGGAGGTTAAGATCGAAAACATACCGTTCGCTGCCGCACACGCAGCTTAGAAAGACAACATCAGACATTCCGTTGTGTTCGGTTGGTTCGCTGCCGCACACGCAGCTTAGAAAGATTGATTGAGTCTTTTTGTTTGGCTTCTTCAGTTCGCTGCCGCACACGCAGCTTAGAAAAACAGGCCTCCGCCGGAACCTGAGAATAGTGAGTTCGCTGCCGCACACGCAGCTTAGAAAACACTGTCAGTTCTTTCTAAAATTCCAACCACGTTCGCTGCCGCACACCTGTCTCTTATACACATTCTGACGCTGCCGAGGATCTACTCTG
>OJDV01000123.1_pt1 | contig 36865 bp, 33 predicted proteins | sample 1592911 | NCBI WGS metagenome assembly OJDV01 (sample SAMN05416860, study PRJEB24817) | seawater metagenome | isolation source: Sea water | place: Canada:Atlantic | collected 2013-11 | reverse complement strand
GCTTGGCGTGAACGGTTGTACACGATGGTCAGCTTGTCGATCATTTCGCCAGCGTTACGTGTAGCATTGTCCATTGCAGACATCCGCGCACCTTGCTCTGACGCACCGTTTTCCAGCAGGGCCGTAAAGACCTGTGTAGACAATGCGCGTGGTAGCAGTTCAGCCAGAATTTCGTCTTCGCCGGGTTCGTATTCGTAAAACGGCGCTTCAGCACCCTCTTCTGCTTCGAACTTGGCTGGGATCAGTTGCAATTCTGTTGGAATTTGGCTCATCACAGTTTCGAACTTGTTGTAGAAAATAGTCGCTACATCAAACTCACCTGCGTTAAAGCGGTCTACCACGTCGGTCGCAATGCTTTGGGCGTTTACATAACCAAGGCGTTTCACATCAGACAGATCAACGTGGTCGATCATAATGTCAGAATATTCACGCTTCAGTTGCTCGCGGCCTTTTTTGCCAACGGTCAACATTTTCACGGTCTTGCCTGCTGCCAGCAGTTCTACTGCCTTGGCACGTGCAAGTTTCACGATAGAAGAGTTAAAACCACCGCAAAGCCCGCGTTCCGATGTTGCCACAACCAAAAGATGCACTTTGTCATCGCCTGATCCTGCCAACAACTTTGGCGCGCCTTCAGCACCCGCAGAGGCACCGGCCAAATTGGCCATGACCGCATTCATACGATCTGCATAAGGGCGACCGTCTTCGGCCGCCTCTTGTGCACGGCGCAGCTTAGCTGCGGCCACCATCTGCATGGCCTTGGTGATCTTACGCGTATTCTTTACGCTTTCGATCCGTGTTTTTAGGTCCTTGAGGTTTGGCATCTATCCAAACTCCTATTCCAAAAAGGCCTCGGGTTTACGCAAAATCTTTTGTGAAAGATTCTACAACGGCTTTGATCTTGTCTTCGGCTTCGCCTTTGATCTTTGGATCTTCTTTCGAAATCCAATCCATCATATCAGCGTGATTGTTGCGCAAGTCCGCCAGCAAGTCAGCTTCATAACGGCTAACATCTTTCACTGCGATCTTATCCAAGAAGCCTTTGGTACCTGCATAAAGCACAATTACCTGCTCAGCGGTAGTCAACGGCGAATACTGCGCTTGCTTCAGCAATTCTGTCAAACGCTCACCACGGGCCAATAGGGCCTGAGTAGACGCATCCAGATCAGAACCGAACTGGGCAAATGCTGCCATTTCGCGGTACTGAGCCAATTCCAGCTTAATAGAACCCGCAACAGACTTCATAGCATTAGTTTGCGCAGATGAACCCACACGAGACACAGACAGACCTGTGTTCAACGCTGGACGGATACCTTGGTAGAACAATTCAGTTTCCAAGAAAATCTGACCGTCGGTAATTGAAATCACGTTTGTCGGAATAAACGCTGACACGTCGCCGCCTTGTGTTTCAATCACAGGCAATGCTGTTAGCGAGCCAGAACCATTATCTTCGTTCAATTTAGCAGAACGTTCAAGCAATCTGGAGTGAAGATAGAAAACGTCACCAGGATATGCTTCACGTCCTGGTGGACGGCGAAGTAGCAATGACATCTGACGATATGCAACCGCTTGTTTGGTCAAATCATCATAGATCATCAATGCGTGCATACCGTTATCACGGAAGTATTCACCCATGGAAGTTGCGGCATATGGCGCCAAGAACTGCATAGGGGCTGGGTCAGACGCAGTTGCGGCAACCACGATGGAATATTCCATCGCACCCTTTTCTTCCAGTTTCTTTACCAACTGTGCAACAGTTGAACGTTTTTGACCGATGGCCACATAGATGCAGAACAATTTGTTCTTGTCATCTTTACCAGCAGCATCGTTATATGATTTTTGGTTCAGGATCGTATCAAGTGCGACCGCTGTTTTACCTGTTTGACGGTCACCAATGATCAATTCGCGTTGGCCACGGCCAATCGGGATCAAGGCATCAACCGTTTTTAGACCAGTTGCCATAGGCTCGTGTACTGATTTACGCGGGATAATGCCCGGCGCTTTCACGTCAGCTGTTGAGCGTCGCTTGGTTTTGATCGGGCCTTTGCCATCAATCGGGTTACCAAGACCATCTACAACACGGCCCAGCAATTCGGGGCCAACTGGCACATCCACAATCGCGTTTGTACGCTTAACTGTGTCGCCTTCTTTAATGGTGCTATCAGAACCGAAGATAACAACACCAACGTTGTCGGCTTCAAGGTTCAAGGCCATACCACGGATACCACCGGGGAATTCAACCATCTCACCAGCTTGGACATTGTCCAGCCCGTGTACACGTGCGATACCATCACCGACAGATAGAACACGGCCAACTTCGGCCACTTCGGCTTCTTGGCCGAAATTCTTAATCTGATCTTTGAGGATCGCAGAAATTTCTGCAGCTTGGATACCCATTACCCGACCTCTTTCATTGCATTTTGAAGATTGGAGAGTTTCGAACGAATTGAGCTATCAATCATTTTCGAACCCACTTTAACGATCAAACCGCCGATGAGCGTTTCATCGACGGAGACAGTCACTTTTACATCCTTGCCCACAGTCGCAGCTAGCGTCTTGGCAAGTTTGTCTTGTTGCGCTTTGGTCAGGGCTTTGGCTGCGGTTACTTCCGCAGTCACTTCGCCCTTTTCTTCAGCGATCATCGCTTTCACTGATGCGATCAGTGAAGGCAGAACGAACAAACGACGTTTAGAAGCCATAAGGCCCAACGTGCTTGTCACATCCTTTGATAATTTCATTTTCTTCGCAATGGCGGCAATGGCTAAAACCATGTCTTCACGCGAATATACAGGGGATGAGATCAAGTCGCTTAGCGCGCCACTTTCATCCAGTGCTACTGCCAATGCGTCGAAATCTTTTTCAACGGCAGGTAGCTTTTTGGCATCTCTAGCCAATTCAAAAATAGCAGTCGCATAACGCGCGGCAATTCCTGATGATATAGAACCAGTGTCAGACACACAGAACCTTTCGAAGTTATTAACCCTTGAGGGCAGCACATACCGAAGGAAGCAAAATCCCCCGAAATCTTGGGCGGTATTAGCAAAGCAGCCCTGTTTCTGCAACCACTATGCTTACGTTATCGTAAAAGGGGTAATTGTTTAAAAACAAACACTTACTATAAATATGCGACAAACTGCGCCAAATAATATCAAAAACCTTGCAAAATTCAGCATCATTTAGCGACGAGTCTGGCCATTACTGGCCCCATTTCCCCTAAATTTTAGATTTTCGACTGCTACGTCCCGACACAGGTTTACTTGCTGGCTTTGCTATTCCCCCCAAGGCTTCCAACGGGCGTCTTACCTTGGCCCCTAGGCCTGAATGGGTCGGCGCATACACCTGCTTTGTCGCTTCGACCATGACAACCCCTGCCGCGAAAGGCATGGCAATCTTTAAACTGAATCCTTCCAGCATCTGGGCGATTCTCAACCCCAAAGGGCGGTGACTGGGGATGGCATAAAGGGCGGCGATATGGCGCTCAGTCAAAAACTGATGTTTTTGTAATTGCGCTTCAAGCTGCATCAAACTGTAAGGACGACCATAGCCAAACGGTGTCGCATCACGACGCGCCCATAAGCCAGATCGGTTTGGTACTATGAATAATACCCGACCACCTGGGCCCAGAACACGCCAGATTTCATCTAGCAATGCATCGGAGTTCGCGCTGGTTTCCAATCCGTGCAACACAATCAGGCGGTCAATATGACCTGTCGCAACTGGCCACATGGTTTCGCTGGTTAAAACTGAATGGTTATCTTTGCCTTCCGGCCAAGCCATCACCCCTTGGGGGCCAGGCATGAAACAAATAACACGGCGTGCGGTTTTTAAAAATGGCCGCAACATCGGGGCGGCAAAGCCAAAGCCCGCCACAGTTTGCCCTTTGACATCAGGCCAGAGTTTTGTAATTTCTTCACGCAAGGCACGCTGAACAATACGCCCCAATTTGGTGCGATAATAAAACGCGCGTAATTTAACGACATCTAAGTGCATTGCATCCCGTCGATAGATCAGTCAGAATCGACTTAAAGCTAACAACAACCAAATGAGAACGCTATGCCTTTAAAAATTATTACCGTCCCCTGCCTTGATGATAACTACGCCTACCTTATACGTGAAACAGATACAGGTAAGGTAGCCGTAGTCGACGTACCAGAGGCAGGCCCAATACTGGCTGCCCTAAAAGACCTTGATTGGCCATTGGATCAGATCCTTATTACCCACCATCACCCAGATCATATTGACGGGGTGGAAGAATTACGCACGGCAACTGGTGCGCAAGTATATGGTGGTAAAGATGACGTTCACCGCTTGCCTGCTTTGGATTTTGCATTATCAGAGGGTGACAGCTTTATGCTTGGCAGCGAAACCTGTGATGTCATTGATGTATCAGGACACACAGTTGGCCACATTGCATTCCTATTCAACGGCGCACAGGCCGCATTTTCTGCCGACAGCTTGATGGCTTTGGGATGTGGTCGCCTGTTTGAAGGCGATTTTGCCATGATGTGGGGAACTATGCTGAAGTTCAAAGCCCTGCCCGACGATGTGCTGGTTTATTCTGGCCACGAATACACCACAAGCAACGCCAATTTTGCCCTAACGGTTGAGCCTGACAATGCTGATCTGCTTGCACGGGTTGCAGATATTAGGGAAAAACGTGCAAACGACATTCCTACAGTTCCTGCCAGTATCGGTCTGGAAAAGGCTACAAACCCGTTTATGCGGGCAGATTTGCCGGAAGTGAAAGCGTTGCTAGAAATGCAAAACGCAAGTGACATTGATGTCTTTGGTGCCATTCGCACCCGCAAAGATAACTTTTAAGAGACACAAAAAATGGCTTTATCTGACTGGTTCCAAGATCAATCACCCGCACCACAACGGTCGGGGCCAGTACAGATTGGTTGGTTATTAACCGAAGCTAAATCAGGCGTGGTATATTACCCGCCTGAACGGGTGCGCTCGGTCGAAGTAAACCGCAAGCACGCAAAATCCGCATCACGTTGCCCCGCCATTATCAACATGGAAAGCCGTTACTTTATGATCCGCGTGCCGTTTGATATGCACTTGCGGTTTGTACGTGACAAAGACGGCAAACCCGCCTTGCGCAATATGTTAGGGGATGCCAGCCCTGTCAGGGCAAGCGTTCTGAACAAAAAACTGCATGTCACATCTGAAAGTGAATGGCGTCATAAAAGCCGCCCAACCATTCAGGTATCTCTGCCCTATTTGTTCATCACAGATGAGCCTACACATATGACCCAACTTGCGGCGTTCATGCATTATAACAAAGCGCCGCTTCCGGGCACGATCTTTGGGGGACGGTTTCCCATTCACGATTGGCCCCGCCCCTTAATGTGGGCCTTTGAATGGCATGACACATCATTGGATTTGATCCTGAAACGCGGTGATCCGTGGTTTTATGTGAACTTCGAAACAGAGCCGCAAGACAGGGCCGTTTCATTGGTAGAGGCTGAAAACACCCAAGAGCTTGCACAATACCTTGAACATATTTCCGCATCTGTAAATTATGTGAACCAGACATTTTCATTATTCAAAGAAGCAAAACGTGCCAGGCCCCGTAAATTATTACAGCCTGTTGCAAGAAATTTACAACCTGTTGCAAAAAAGTAGGCGAAAACCCGCATAATTCAGATCTATTTCAGCTTTTCACTCAATTAATTAATAAAAAGCCTTGAAGCTTTCGTAATATAGACGAAATTAAACGGTAAGGAATATCAGAAACACAAACCTATGTTTCGATAAGATCAAAAGGAGCAACAAATGCCCTCATTCTCGAGCAGCCTAGAAAATGCCATTCATACAGCTTTGGCACAGGCCACAGCACGCAAGCACGAACTGGCCACATTGGAACACCTTCTTTTGGCCTTAACAGATGAAGACGACGCAGGGCGTGTTATGCGTGCTTGTGAAGTTGATGTCGGCACATTACGCAAAAACCTGATGGAATTCCTAGACACGCAACTAGATAGTTTGGTGTCTGATGTGGATGATGTTGATGCATCCCCCACAACCGCTTTTCAACGAGTTATCCAGCGCGCGGCGATCCATGTTCAAAGTTCAGGGCGCAATGAAGTGACAGGGGCAAATGTTCTGGTAGCTATTTTTGCAGAACGCGAAAGCCATGCGGCCTACTTCTTACAAGAGCAGGATATGACCCGTTATGACGCTGTCAATTTCATCTCACATGGAATTGCAAAAGACGCGGCATTTGGCGAGGCCCGTGAGGTTACTGGTGCCGACGAGCAAATCGAACACGATGAGACAAGCACTAAGCCACCCGAAGATGAAACTGCCTTGGGAAAGTATTGTGTAGACTTAAACGCCAAAGCTTTATCAGGCGATATTGACCCATTAATCGGGCGCGATCACGAAGTTGAACGCAGCATTCAAGTATTATGTCGCAGACGTAAAAATAACCCAATTTTAGTTGGTGATCCCGGTGTTGGGAAAACTGCCATTGCCGAAGGTCTGGCGCATAAGATTGTTTTGGGCGACATTCCGAAAGTTCTGTCAGGTGCTACAATTTATTCCCTTGATATGGGCGCACTTTTGGCAGGTACGCGGTACCGTGGTGACTTTGAAGAACGCCTAAAAGCGGTAATGACCGAATTAGAAGACCATCCTGATGCGGTTCTTTTCATCGATGAAATTCACACAGTCATTGGGGCTGGTGCCACATCTGGCGGGGCAATGGATGCATCTAACCTGCTGAAACCTGCATTGCAGGGCGGCAAATTACGCTGCATGGGGTCAACCACCTACAAGGAATTCCGCCAGCATTTTGAAAAAGATCACGCCTTGGCGCGTAGATTTCAAAAAATTGATGTGAATGAACCGTCAACCGAAGATGCTATTAAAATCCTGAAAGGGTTGAAGCCTTATTTTGAAGAACATCACGACGTTAAATATACGCTTGATGCGATAAAATCAGCGGTTGAATTGTCATCACGCTATATCCATGGGCGCAAACTGCCCGACAGTGCAATCGATGTCATCGATGAAGCGGGCGCCTATCAACACGTCATCCCTGAAAGCAAACGGCGTAAAACCATCGGTGTAAAAGAAATCGAAACAGTGGTTGCAAAAATTGCCCGCATTCCACCAAAGAATGTTTCTAAGAATGACACCGAATTGTTAAAAGATCTGGAAAAATCTTTAAAACGTGTGGTCTTTGGCCAAGACAAAGCGATTGTGGCTTTGGCTTCGGCTATTAAGCTGTCTCGTGCAGGGTTACGTGAACCTGAAAAGCCCATTGGCAACTATCTGTTTGCGGGCCCAACGGGTGTTGGTAAAACCGAAGTCGCCAATCAACTGGCGGATACTTTAGGCGTTGAGTTGCTGCGGTTTGACATGTCTGAATACATGGAAAAACACGCGATCAGCCGCTTAATCGGGGCACCCCCCGGTTATGTGGGCTTTGACCAAGGTGGGCAGTTGACCGATCAAGTTGACCAAAACCCGCATTGTGTGTTGCTGCTGGACGAGATCGAAAAAGCCCACCCGGATGTGTTTAACATTCTATTGCAGGTAATGGATCACGGTAAGCTGACAGATCATAATGGCCGCACCACTGACTTTAGAAATGTGGTGCTGATTATGACAACTAATGCAGGTGCTTCTGAGATGGCGAAAGAGGCCATTGGCTTTGGCCGTAACCGCCGTGAAGGCGAAGACACCGCTGCTATTGAGCGCACTTTTAGCCCCGAGTTTCGCAACCGTCTGGATGCCACAATCAGTTTTGCACCCCTAGCCCCTGAAACCATCATCAAAGTGGTTGATAAGTTCGTGGTGCAACTGGAAGCACAACTGATGGATCGCAATGTATCGATTGAACTGACACGCCGTGCAGCACAATGGATAGCAGACAAAGGCTATGACGATAAAATGGGCGCACGCCCCTTGGCCCGTGTTATCCAAGAGCATATCAAAAAACCTTTGGCTGAAGAGTTATTGTTCGGCAAACTTGCGAAGGGCGGTATTGTCAGTGTTGACACCAAAGATGGTGCCCTAACTTTGAAAATACAAAAACCTGAAAGCCGCAAAATATCCCGTAATAAGCCGCCGTTATTAGCAGCTAAATAAGGCACGCCCACCTATTGTAAGTGGTTTTTTTCTTGCAAAATCAAAGCAAAACCCCCAAGCCTAATTTATGGGGAAACAAGAAACGTTATATAGCAGCCTAAAATCTGGGATTCAGGCTTCTTTTCAAGAATGGCTGCAAATTGGCACCGAAGGGCGTTCAAAGCGCCAGGAGCACCGTATTATTTTAACAAATGTCATGGTCGCCACCACGGCATTTTTATCATACCTACATGCTATTTCATTTGCTTTGTATGACCTAGAGCAGCTCAAATACCCGATTTTCCTTATGGTAGTGATCGCAACTGCAATTCTAGCAACCCCATATCTGAACAAAAGAAACCCCTATTTTGGATCTGTTTATAACCTGCTTGTTTGGCTTGGGTATGGCTATTCATTGGTCACAATATTTGGCTCTGAAAGTGGTGTGCATTTCTACTTCCTTGCAGGTGCTGCCAGTGCAATTTTGCTGATGGGCGTTTATCACAATCCACTTTCCGTTATTTCGACCTCGTTACAAATTGGTCTTTTCATGTATTTTGACGAGACAGTTGTGCCACCATCTGATGCTTTACTACTTGATCCAATTTTTTATAAATCGCTCTATTTTGCGGCAATTATGCTTTCAATGATGTTTATATTTTGCATGGTTTTTTATGCTTTTTACCAAGCCCAGTTAGCCGAAGATGCCTTAGCAAACGAATTGAAGTTTTCAGAACGCCTGTTGGCCAGTATGTTGCCTGCGTCTATTGCGACCCAACTTAAGCAAAGTCCAGATCAAACGATCGCGCACAAACATGACGAGGTCACGATCTTATTTGCTGACATTGTTGACTTTACACCGCGTGCGCAAAAGCAAACCGCAAACGAGCTGGTGACCTTTTTAAATGATTTATTCACACGGTTTGATAAACTTGCCATGAAGTACGAACTGGAAAAGATTAAAACACTTGGCGATGCTATTATGGTTGCAGGTGGCATGCCAGATGCGCAACCGGATCATGCGAAACGTGTGGCACACATGGCACTGGATATGCTGGCAGAAGCCGCGCAATATTCGGCTGAAACTGGCGATGAAATAGAGCTGCGCATTGGCATCCACACGGGGCCAGCCGTGGCAGGCGTTATCGGTTCGCAAAAGCCGTTTTATGACGTTTGGGGCGACACAGTAAACACTGCCGCCCGTATGGAAATGCATGGTACCAGTGGTAAAATACAAATGACCACAGGCACAAAACAACTGCTGGAAAAGTCTTTTGAATTTACCAAACGCGGGAATATTGACATCAAAGGCATAGGTAAACTTGACCTTTGGTATCTGACAAAATCACGGTTTTAAGTGGCTAAATTTACTTTTCTGTAAACTTCAATTCAATGCGTCTGTTTAACGCCAAAGCCTCTGGCCCGTCCCCATCAATGATCGGTTGAAACTCACCAAATCCGTTCGCCGCTAGACGGTTAGCAGGGATACCCAAATCCTGAATAAGGTACTTCACAACAGATAAGGCACGGCCCTGACTAAGTTCCCAATTATCGCGGTAATGGCCAAAACCACCAAGCGGCGTTTTATCCGTATGGCCATCCACTCGCAAAATCCAGTCAATCTCATTTGGTATCTGGCTTGCCACCTCTTTGATGATGTTGGCAACTTTGCGAATTTCCTCTTTGCCACGCTCACCCAATTCAGCCGAGCCAGCGGTGTATAGAATTTCAGATGAAAATACGAAACGGTCGCCGACAATGCGGATACCTTCCTGCCCGCCCATAACATCCCTTAAGCGGCCAAAAAACTCTGACTTGAATTTCTTTAAATCTTTGGCTTCCGCTTCTAACTCTTTAGCTTCCGCTTCAAGACGTTTGCGTTCAACCACTTCTAATTCCGCACGGCGTTTCTGTTCTGATGCAACTTGGGCCAAAGCTGTATTCAGATTTGCACCCAGACTTTCAATTTGAATCTGCGCATTTTCATCTTTGGTTTTTGCTGCATCTAATAAACCCTGAAGCGAATTCAACTGACCGCGCAAAGCTTCTGTTTGCTGGCTTAGCAGCGTCACTTTGCGCTGACTTTGTGCCGATAGTGCTTTTTCGCCCTTCAACAGTTCATTTGCCTGTGCCAAAAGCACTGCCTGTCTTTCTTGCTCACTTAATTGCCTGTCAGAAACCTGCACTGCTTGCTTGGTAGCAGCTTGTGCAGCGGCTAGTAATGTAAGGGTGTTTTCAGCCTGTTTTCGCTTTTCTTCCAAAGCAAGGGTCATGGCAGTCAGTTCATCCTGCGCCCCGTTTAGGCGTTTTTTAAGGGCTTTCGTTGCGGCAATTTCAACCAACCGCAGTTTTTCCAACTCGCTTAACTCGGTTTCATTCTGCGCCAAAGCCGCTTCTTTTGCTGATAAATCTGCGGTTAAATTGCGCAACTCCTCATCACCTTTTTTCAGACGTTCCCGAAGTGCTAGTAAAGTTGCAACCTTGGCCAGTCTTTCTTTCTCTTCCGCATCCAGCTTTTGCGCAAGCTCTGCAAGCCTTGCTTCATTTGTGGATATAATCGCATCTTTGTCACTAATTTGCGCTTCACCCGCAGCAATCCGTGCTTCGGCAGCTGCAATCCGTGCTTCTCGTGCCGCAAGTTGTGCAGCTTGATCCGCAATCTGCGTTGCATCTGCTGCAATTTGGGCATCATTGCCCGTGATTTGTTGAAGATATGCAGCAATCTGTTGTTCATTTGAGGCAACATTCGTATTCAAATCTGAAATCAACGCCTCTAGCGCTTCTCGTTTGGCTGCGGCTAAACGCGCCTGCTCTGTTTGTAGATCAATTTCACCACGTGCTTGGGCCAAGGCCAGTTGCACCGCTTCTTTTTCGGTTATGGTTTGCTGCTGTGCCGATTGAACATCTGCCAAAGACGCCTGCGTTTGTGTCAGCTGATCTGTCAAATCGCTACGTTGCCCCAGCAATCCTGCCACCTGCGTTTCAAATGATACAATTTGGGCGCGTTGATCTTCGGCTTGTGTTGTCAGCGCACCGATTAAAGCGCTTTGTTGTGCAAGCTGCGTGTTGGCCGATTGTAAATCGCCTTCCAACCCGCCCACTTCAGATACCAGACCTTTGGTGCGTGTTTGTTCCAAACCAAGTGCTTGCGCCAAGCCAGCGATCTGTTGTGTCAGATTATCCAGTTCAACTTCTTGACTAGAAACTTGATCAGACAGGTTATCCAGTTCTACATCTTGGCCCGTAATAGTTTCACGCAAAACGAATTGTACAACCATGAAAATTGTCAGCACAAACATCAGCACCAGTAACAGTGCGGTCATAGCATCTACAAATCCGGGCCATATACTGCCCGAAACCTGCCCGTTATTGCGCCGCATGATTGCCACGGGTTATCCCCTTCCGCGCAAGACGTTTGCAAGGGCTGCCAGATCGCCGCGCAGCTCTGCAATCGAGTCTCTGCGTCCTGCTTGGGTTTCATCAATTAGCTGCCCCATTTGGGTGCTTATACTTTCAAGATGGTCAGACATGCGTTCGGAAATGGCAATTTCTTCTTTATATGCCTGCGTTGCTAGTGCATCTGATATATGTTCGTGGCTGTTTGATATTTGCTCTAGCATTTTTTGGGTGTGATTATGTGAAGCTACTTGCGCATTTACCATTTGTGTCACTGACAGGCCCAAAGCCTCTATGCGTTGGTCGGTAACAGATCGGCGTTCCTGTAATTGGCCCAATATCGCCTGTTGGTTTTCAATTTGCAGTGTGGTCTGCTCTAGCAATTCAGTTATCATACCATTAGGTGCGCCATCGTCACCGTCGTTACCAGCTGCAATGCCAAGCCTTGTTATTGACGACAACCATTCTTCTAGTTCCCTAAAAAACCTGTTCTGCCCGCGCCCAGAAAATAAATCTAGCAAGCCTACAACAAGCGAACCTGCAAGGCCGATTAAGGACGATCCGAACGCCGTTCCCATGCCACCAAGTTGACTTTCAAGGCCTGTCATCAGATTGTCAAAAACGCTGATACTGTCTTGGCCTTCTTTCGGCGCAAGTGACCGGATGGTATCGACAACCGCAGGCACTGTTGTTGCAAGACCGTAAAACGTTCCCAAAAGGCCCAAAAAAATCAACAGGTTAATTATATAGCGGGTGATTTCACGCCCTTCATCAAGTCTGGTCGCTACTGAATCTAAAATCGTTCTGCTAGAAGTGGACGTTAACATTAGACGCGCTGTGCGTTCTTTCAACAATGCCGCTAAAGACGCTAATAAGCCCGGTGCTTTTTGTAATTCGTGGTCTGGCCGTTCTAGTGCAAACCCTTCAATCCAGCTAACCGATGCGACCAAATCTACCATTTGCCATAGGCAGGACATCAATCCGAAAAAGAATACAAACAGAATAAATCCGTTCAAATATGGGGATGCTAGAAATATTGGGGCGACTGCGGGTAATATAAAATACCCACCAACAGCGGTCAAAACCACAACAATAAGCATCAACAGAATTTGGTTTACCGGTTGCGTAAACCGAGGCGGTATGGGTGTTCGTGCATTATCCATCGTTATTGCCTGCTTTTTTGGCTTATTGTTATTTGCGAAGAGTAACTTGTCCACACAGATATTCCAAATGCTAAGTTTAAAGTTATATTCCTGCATTATGATTGATATTTCCAAAGAAATCCCCAAGTATAGTACTAGTATTTAATAGAAATGAGGTTTCCAATGGATCAGCTTTTAAACTTTGGCTCTAGCGCCGGTTCCGCAGTATTTATATTAATCTTCGCATTCATCCTTATAATGATGATGGTGAAATCCATACCGCAAGGTGAGGAATGGACTGTTGAACGGTTTGGCCGATACACGCGCACTTTGAAACCCGGGTTGCGTTTCTTGATCCCGGTCATGGATAAGGTTGGGGTTAAGATCAACATGATGGAAACCGTGTTGGATATTGAAACCCAAGAAGTGATTACCAAAGACAACGCGATGATTATGGCCGATGCGGTGACGTTTTATCAGGTGGTCGACGCGTCTAAGGCGGCCTATGAAGTGCTTGATCTTCGGCGGGCTTTATCAAACTTAAGCCAAACCAATATCCGCTCGGTTCTTGGGTCAATGGATTTAGACCAATCACTTTCTAACCGCGAATTGATTAACGCCAAACTGTTAAACGTGATTGATGATGCAGCACATCCGTGGGGCCTGAAAGTTACCCGTGTAGAGATTAAAGACCTGCTGCCACCCCCTGATATTAGCGAAGCCATGGCACGTCAAATGAAAGCAGAGCGCATGAAACGTGCTGATATTTTGCAGGCCGAAGGTCATAAACAAGCCGCTATTTTGAAAGCAGAAGGTGAACGCGAAGGCCAAATTCGTGAAGCGGAAGGTCGCAAACAAGCGGCATTTCTGGATGCAGAAGCACGCGAGCGTGCGGCAGAAGCTGAAGCCAAAGCTACAGAAATGGTATCTAATGCGATTGCCAAAGGTGATGTACAAGCTATTAACTATTTTGTGGCACAAAAATACACAGACGCCTTGCGCGACATCGCATCATCGCCATCTGCAAAAACAGTGATGATCCCGCTGGAAGCTTCCAGTCTGATCGGATCAATTAGCGGTATTGCCGAAATAGCCAAGGCTGTGGGCGTTAAAGACGACAAATAATACTTATCGCTTACGAAAGGATTTAGACATGGATTACCTTCATATGTTAGATGGTATGTCACCTTGGTGGTGGGTTATTGTGGCCTTTGCCCTTGGCTCAATTGAAATGGCAACGATGACATTTTTTCTGATTTGGCTCAGCCTTGCCGCACTTTGCATGGCAGGACTATTAGTACTTGCACCAAACATGTCAGGCGCACTGCAAATTTCATTATTTGCCATTATATCGCTGTTACTTACATTCGCAGGCCGGTTTTTAATGAATAAATACGGTAATTCGGAAGGTGATCAGACAACAAACAATCGTGCAGCCCAATTAATTGGGCAATCGGCCAAAGTATTAGAGTTTGAAAATGGTGCTGGTGTTGTGGAAATAGATAGCATCCGATGGCGCGCCCGTTGGTCACCCAACCAGTCATCTGAGATTGGCGATAGTGTTCGGATCACCCAAGCCGATGCAATGCTGCTATATGTAGAGGGTTCACGTTAAATTAGAGCGGCTACAACGCCAACTCGGTTACACGCCGCTTTAAAAACGTCAAATCATCATCTGTGAAACCCAGCGCATCAATACCTTTGCAAGTGTTGAACAGATACTCTGTGTTCGGCCCACGCCCGCCAACTGCATTGGCAATTACTTGCGCTTGGTGTTCCAATGGCATACCGCCACAATATTGTTCATGTTCGGTATCAATTACATAACACACGGCCTGAACCTGTTCGCCTGTATCCAAAGCAATAGGGCGGACAACTTCTAGATACGCAGACGAGATCAACTCTCGTTCGCGCAAATCAGCAATGGCAGTTTCGGCGTGTTCTGGCCCTACAAAGAACGCCACCCCCTGGCAATGTGACCCAGCATGTTCGTCCAATGCCAAAACCAAACCGGGGTTTTCAACAGACCCCCGATGATGGATCGACCACATGCAAAAACTGCGAGCATAGCCGTCAAGCCGCGCGATGTGTTTTTTTGCATAGGTAATATCAGGCTGCCATATCAAAGAGCCGTAGCCAAACACCCAAAATCCATTTTCTACCATTAGACTGGCTCCTATCCTGATTGCTGCTATAACGCGGAGAAATTAAGATGAAAACAGGGTAATTACATGCGTATTATTTTCAGCCTACTGTTCTTAGCCTCAGCCGTGTGGTTTGGGTATTGGTTTGTTGGCTCTAGCGCACATGAGGCTGGCGCCAAAGCATGGCTTGATGATCGTCAGAACAATGGTTGGGTTGCAGACTACTCTGATCTTAATGTTCAGGGGTTTCCGAACCGGTTTGATACGACCATTACCGATCTAAACATCGCAGACCCAAACCAAGGGTGGGCTTGGATAGCATCGCAGTTTCAGGTTTTATCCTTAAGTTATAAACCGAACCATTTCATTGCCGTTTGGCCAGAGGCGCAAGTTGTTTCGACCCCCCATAAGAAATACCAAATCAACAGTTCCGATATGCGTGCCAGCATGGTGTTTGAACCAAATACAACACTGGCTATTGACCGCATTACTTTGACATTGGAAAACCTGAAAATCGCAACAAGTGCCGATGAGCAAAGTGCCATATCCTCGGCTGTTTTTGCCACACGCCAATCAGACACATTAGATTTTGCCCATGACATAGCATTTGACGCAAAAAACTTTCTGCCATCAAAAACCTTAAAGTCACTTATTGATCCCAAGTCTTTACTGCCTGCTGAATTTGAAACCGTAACGGTAAAACTGACCGCCGCTTTTGATGCCCCGTGGGATCGTTTGGCCGTTGAAGGTAGGAAGCCGAACTTGACCCAACTGGATTTAACATCATTGGATGCCAAATGGGGTGAAATGCAGTTGCAAGCTACAGGGCAAGTTGCGGTTGATGCACAAGGCTATCCTACGGGCAACATTTCGGTGCGGGCAAAAAACTGGCAAGATATGATAGAACTGGCAATATCCACGGGCGCATTAGATGCAGCCACGGGGCGGTCACTGGAAAAAGGTCTTGGCCTAGTGGCGCTGCTTTCTGGTAATAAAAATACTTTGGATGTGCCTTTGGGCTTTTCAAACCGCATCATGAGCATTGGCCCCATTCCAATCGGCCCAGCCCCACGCCTAAAACGCAATTAGCGGCAATACGCGCCACTGCGGTGCCTTGCTGTATCAAGGTGAAAATGATCTTGATGGTGACGGTCGGCATTTGGCCCTAAAACGGTGCCAAACGGCCCACAGGCAGATTTATGCAAGCGGCGTAAAGTACGGCGCCCATTACCTCTGCGCCAGTTACGCTTAACACTGTAGACGGTGCCATCGTTCAAAACAAAACCCGCAATATCAACCGCATTACCTCTGGCATGTTCTGAAACTTTAGCGCCCCGTTTACTGTTGCGCGTCCGACAGGCATACCCCCCGATAATTTGCAATTTGGCAATCCCGCCGCCTTGACGCCCTATCGTAGGCTTTACTGAACGGGCCACCCATTTATCCAGCTTTTTCGCTGTACTGCAATTCACAGTTAACTCACGCGTCAAATCTACCCCAGCAACTTGCGTGACCTTAACTGGGCGGGCAATACCGCAGCTGCCTTTACCGTTAATGCGCGCGGCATTTGTCCCCTTGATGCTTGCAACGCCACAAACAGACCCTTTGCGTGACCGAACGGATAGTATCCGCTTTTTCTCTGGTTTAGCTTTAACAGGCTGCCTTACCGCAACAGATTGGGCCAGATAGTTTGGCCGTAAACGCGGAATAAGAGAGCGGGTAATATGCGTCAGCCCAATGGTAGGCTTACGTTCAACCCCCGAGTTTTTAGATTTCTGGCGAAACAATTCTTTTTGCCGATCATGCTCGGCAATTTGAACCAATGTATCAATTTCACGGGTATCACGATTATCCACCGTGTTGCGTACACTGCCACGTAGCCTTGGGATAAGGGATCGTTCCAACCTTTGCGGTGATTTTACTACCTTAATATCCGAATTCTGGCGCAAACTAGGTATCGGCGAGGTCGAAGGCGCAAAACTTGCCTGTGCGGCGGAAGCCAGCACTAAAAACACAGTCAAACCTGCGAAGGTTTTGATCATTACGATCAGCTTTCCTTGGTTAGATTGCGCCCGAAGTTTGGCGCATCCGTATCTTGCCCTGCATCAATGATACCACGTCTGATCGCCCGTGTCCGTGTAAAATAATCATGCAAGTAATCACCGTCACCATGCCGAATAGCGCGTTGTAAATCAAACAACTCTTCGGTGAAGCGGCCCAAAATTTCCAATGTGGCCTCTTTATTGTTCAAAAACACATCGCGCCACATCGTTGGATCAGAGGCGGCAATTCGGGTAAAATCCCGAAAGCCTGCTGCGGAAAAATTAATCACTTCTTTGTCAGTAACACGGCTAAGATCATCTGCTACACCGACCATTGTATAAGCAATTAGGTGCGGCGCGTGGGATGTCACAGCCAGAACCAAATCATGGTGTTGTGCATCCATGACTTCTACGTTTGAGCCAAGCGCTTTCCAAAAAACGCGTAATTTATTCAATGCCGTATCTTCGGTTTGATCCGAAGGTACAATAATACACCAGCGATTATCAAACAGCTCTGCAAAACCAGAACGCGGGCCTGAATGTTCAGTTCCTGCCAACGGATGAGCGGGAATGAAATGAACGTTATCAGGCACGAAAGGTGAAACATTTTTAATTACTGACGCCTTTACAGACCCCACATCACTTAATGTAGCCCCTGCTTTTAAATGCGGCCCGATTTCTTTAGCAACCGCAGCCATTGCCCCTACAGGAACCGCCAGAATAACAAGGTCTGCATCTTTGATCGCATCAACCATATTATCGCAAACCACATCACATAGATTGATTTCACGCGCAATATCACGGGTTTCAGCAGAACGTGCATACCCACTAATTGTGTCAGACAAACCTGCGCGACGTATTGCGTGCGCAATAGAACCTGCAATTAATCCCAACCCGATCAGGGCCACTTTTTTGTAGATCACAGTCATTTGCCCGCCTTAAATTCAGTAAGTGCCGTTACAATTTGTCGGCAGGCTGTTTCATCACCAATGGTGATGCGCAAAGCTTGCGGCAAATTGTAATTCGCCACCATCCGTACAATCAGGCCGTTATTTTGCAAATGCGCGTTTGCCGCCTGTGCTTCATCCGTTGAACCAAACCGTATCAGGATAAAGTTCGCAAAGCTTGGATCGGACGGAATACCGATTTTACCAAGTTCGGCTGCCAACCAGCCCCGCCATTTTTCATTTTCGGCGCGGCAATGCTCTGTGTAGGTTTCATCTTCTAAGGCGGCCTTTGCGGCAGCCAGTGCTGCCCCACTGACATTAAACGGCCCCTTTAAGCGGTTCAGAACTTCCATGACATTAGCTGGGCCATAACCCCAACCAATGCGCAGTCCACCTAATCCGAAGATTTTTGAAAACGTGCGTGTCATCACCACATTATCGCGGGCTTCAACGAAAGACGCGCCGCCATCGAAACCATAAACAAACTCTGCATAGGCACCATCCAGAACCAATAAACACCCATCAGGCAGACCATCGGCCAATCGCGCAATTTCTGCGTTTGGGGTCATCGTACCTGTGGGGTTATTCGGGTTGGCAATAAACACCAAGCGGGTGTTTTCATTCACGGCGCCAAGTAGTGCATCCACATCCGTTACACGGTTGTTTTCAGGCACACTTACAGGTGTGGCACCAGACAGACGGGCGCTAATTTGATACATGCCAAAGCCATGTTCGGTATAAAGCACCTCATCACCGACGCCAGCAAAGGCGCGGCATAAAAAACTGATAATCTCATCCGAGCCACAACCGATCAGGATACGGGTCATATCCAGTTTATAGGTTTGGGCAATCAATTCACGCAAAGCGGCATGATCTACGGATGGGTAACGATGCATGTTCGCGGCTTGCGCACTATAAGCGGCAATCGCTTTTGGGCTTGGCCCCAGTGGATTTTCATTAGAGCTAAGCTTAATCGCATTGGCATTGCCAGCGATTTCACTGGCACCGCCCACATAAGCTTTCACACCCATAATGCCTGGCTGAGTATTCAGTTTTAGTCCCATTGCATCGTCCTTTCCAGAAACCTTCTAGCGAGGGTGTTTCGGATTGGCTAGACCTTAGTAAAAACTCTGCGGATCAATGTCGATTTGCATCCGCACATCACGCGGTAGTTTAACAGAGTTGCGCCAAGCTTTTAGCGCGGGTTGAATATGTATGGTTTTTTCAGCCTTCACCAACAAACGCACACGGTGGCGACCGCGCACGCGTGCGATAGGGGCAGGTGCAGGGCCGAAAACCTCTGCCCCGATGTTATGCAGGCCTTGTGCATTGCGCGACAGATAGCTTGCCACATCGAACACCACTTTCAGGTCAGGGCCTGACAGAACAATACCTGCCAAACGGCCATAAGGTGGCACACCTGCCATGCGGCGTTGATCCGCCTCTGCTTGCCAGAAAGCTTCTTCTTCGCCCTCTAGTATCGCCTGTATAACGGGGTGATCAGGTTGGTGTGTTTGGATATAGGCCACGCCACGTTTTTGCGCACGCCCCGAACGGCCCGCAACCTGACGGATTAATTGAAAACTGTGTTCTGCTGCACGCAAATCACCGCCTTGAAGGCCAAGGTCAGCGTCAATAACACCTACACATGTCAACAACGGGAAATTATGCCCTTTCGCAACCATTTGGGTGCCGATAATGATGTCTGCGTCACCATTGGCAATCGTGTGAATGCGTTCTTTTAAAGCCCGAGCAGTCAGTGCCATATCAGACGACAGCACCGCAATACGGGCGTCGGGGAAACGCCGAGTTGCCTCTTCTTCCAGACGTTCGACACCTGGGCCAACAGCTGCCATTCGGCCCTCTACATCACAGTTAGGGCAAGCTGTGGGGAGAGGTTGTGTTTTACCACATTGATGACAGATCAACTGGCCATGAAACCGGTGTTCGACCATGCGGGCATCACAATCATCGCACCCTACCTGATACCCACAAGCGCGACACACTGTGACAGGTGCGTAACCACGACGGTTGATAAACAACAGCGATTGTTCACCTTTATTCAAACGTGTTTGCACTTCATGCACCAAGGTCGGTGAAATCCAACTTTGAGGCTCCATCGCTTCTGCGCGCAGATCAATCGCTTTCATATCCGGCAATTCTGCCACCCCGAACCGCCCTTCAAGATCAACGCGGGCATATTTGCCGCTTGCCGCATTTGCCCAAGTTTCCAATGCAGGTGTGGCAGACGCCAGTACGACAGACGCATTATTAAGGGACGCACGCAGCACCGCCATATCGCGGGCCGAATAAAACACGCCCTCTTCTTGTTTATAAGATGTGTCGTGTTCTTCATCGACCACGATCAGACCAAGGTTTTGAAATGGTAAGTAAAGGGCAGATCTTGCACCGACAACCAGTTGCGCACCCCCCTCACCCACCATGCGCCAGCAACGCCGACGTTCAGTCATGGTGACACCCGAATGCCATTCTGCAGGTCGTGCGCCAAAGCGTTTTTCTACACGATCCAGAAAGGCAACGGTAAGGGCAATCTCAGGTAATAAAACCAGGGCTTGTCGCCCTTGTTTCAGGCATTCGGCAACCGCTTCTAGATAAACTTCGGTTTTACCTGAACCGGTGACGCCTTTCAGTAAAGTTGTGGCATATTTTTGTGTTGCAACAGAGATGCGTAATGCTTCACTGCCAGATTTCTGACTATCACTTAGCTGTAAACCTGCCATCATAGGATCAAGTTTCGGATAAGTCGTGTCGCGCGGGGTTTCTAACTCTAACAACGCGCCAAGTTTTACCAAACCATCAACAACCGAGCCTGTAACACTTGCTAAATCTGCCAGTTCTTTCTTTGTAAACCGCAGGCCGTTATGGGCACGTAGCACATCCAACACACGGGTGCGTGCAGCAGTTTCTCTTTTAAGTGCAGCTTCACCCAACGCGTAAACCTTACGCATAGAAGGTGGGTCGGCCAGACCAGGTGCGCGGGTTGCCAACCGCAACATCGCGTTCAACGGTGATAAAGTGTAATCGGCCACGCGAGCTAAGAACTGACGCATTTCAGAACGCATTGGCGACAGATCCAGAACCCGTGAAACGGTACGGGTTTTTGCAAGGTCATACCCACCTTTGCCTGACCCCCAAACCACACCAATCACTTTGCGTGGCCCAAGTGGTACTTCGACAAAGGCACCCAGAAACACACCGCCCTTGGGTGCTTTATAATCCAGCATTCGATCAAGTGGTTGATCGGTCAAAACACCGATCAAACTGCCTGCATCAAAATATGAAAGTTCACTGGGTTGTTTCACTTTGTTCAAACTCTTTGCATTCTTTTGTTTCGCCGACCTCAAGCATACTGTAATACAACATCAAGCACAGTATCAAACTTAAGCACACAGGAACCATTGATGAAATTTTTTGTAGATACCGCAGAAGTGAATGAAATCGCAGAGCTGAATGATCTGGGCATGTGTGACGGTGTCACAACAAACCCCTCTTTGATCCTAAAATCTGGCCGCGATATTCTGGAAGTAACCAAAGAAATTGCGAATATGGTTGAAGGCCCAGTTAGTGCAGAAGTGGTTGCCTTAAACGCTGATGATATGATTGCCGAAGGCCGTAAACTTGCCAAAATCGCAGATAACATTGCGGTAAAAGTACCGCTTACTTGGGCTGGTTTGAAAACCTGCAAAGTGCTTTCTGAAGAAGGCACAATGGTAAATGTTACTTTGTGTTTTTCTGCCAATCAAGCCCTGCTGGCGGCCAAAGCTGGGGCAACGTTTATTTCCCCATTCATCGGGCGTTTAGACGATATTAACTTGGATGGCCTAGATCTGATTGATGACATCCGTACCATCTATGATAATTACGGGTTTGATACCCAAATTCTGGCCGCATCAATTCGGACTGTAAATCACGCCACTGAATGTGCTAAGATAGGTGCAGATGTTATGACCGCACCCCCTTCGGTTATCAAAAAAATGGCCCATCATATACTGACCGACCAAGGTTTGGATACGTTCATGAAAGACTGGGCAAAAACAGGTCAGAAAATCCTGTAAAGGTATACAAATGACAGAGCTAAACAAAGACTTTGAAACCGTTCGAGAGGAAATTCTTTCGAACCCCAAAGCTTTTCTGGAAGACAACGATATTATGCGGGCTTTGATCACGGCGGATCGGGCAAAGCAGGCTAATAACGTGATCGATTTACGCTCTATTGCAATGGATCGCATGGAAGATCGCCTTAATAAACTGGAAGATACCCACCGCACAGTTATTGCGGCAGCTTACGATAATGTGTCCAGCATGAACCAAATCCACCGTGCTGTACTATCCGTTTTAGAGCCAGAGGATTTTAATGGCTTCTTACAATTTATCGAAAATGAACTGGCCACAACTTTAGGCGTTGAAACCGTCAGTCTGTGCTTGGAAACGCAGGCAGTATTGCCTGGACAAGGCCCATCGTTGTCGAAAGAATTTGGCACTGGTGTCACGTTTATGGCCATTGGTGAAGTGGATGATTACATCACCCAAGGACGTGCCGTAAATAGCCGTGCTGTAACCATGCGTTCTGTCAAACCAAACGCAGGGGTTTTGTACAAAGATTGCGCAGATACAATCCGATCTGAAGCTTTGTTAAAACTCAACTTAGGTGACGGAAACTTGCCCGGAATGCTGGTTATTGGGTCAAAGAACGCAGATCAGTTTGCACCAGCGCAAGGCAGTGACTTGTTGTTATTTCTTGGAAGTGCTTTTGCCCGAATTTTGCGCCGCTGGTTAGCATAAATGGCAGCCGCCACAGGTGCACATGACCTGTTGGAACATTGGCTTTCCCATGTCACCGCCATTCGGGGGCAATCCCCCAAAACCGTTACGGCCTATCAGCATGATGTATCAGGCTATCTTGGGTTTTTATCCAATCATTTTGGAGGCACACTTGGCAAGGCCGCACTTGCCAAAGTGACCATCACGGATATGCGTGCATGGATGGCCTATGAACGCAGGCGTGGTCTGAACGCGCGTTCGCTTGCACGTGCACTATCCGCCGTTAAAAGCTTTTATCGCTGGTTATCGGAAACCGAATCCATAGAGGTAACGGCTGTTTTAGCCACACGCGCACCAAAGTTTGATGCTGGCCTACCCCGCCCTATTGCCAAGGCAGATGCCAAAGCTTTGCTAAAAACCGCCGAATTTCAGTCAACCGAAAACTGGGTTGGTGCCCGTGATACGGCGGTTTTAACCCTGCTATACGGTTGCGGGCTGCGTATATCCGAGGCATTAGACCTTACCTTTGGACAAACCCCTTTACCTGAAGTTCTAAATATTCGCGGCAAAGGCAACAAAGATCGTATCATTCCCGTGATCCCTGCCGCGCGGAAGGCAGTTGATTTATACCTGAAACTTAGCCCCTTTATCCATACACCTGAAACCCCATTATTTTTGGGCGTTCGTGGTAAACGGTTAAACCCACGCCAAGTGCAAAAGGTTATGGAGCAAGTCCGGTTGCAACTTGGCCTGCCAGCATCTGCTACCCCCCATGCTTTACGGCATTCCTTTGCAACGCATCTGTTAGAGGCAGGTGGTGATTTGCGTACAATTCAAGAGTTATTGGGTCATGCATCATTGTCGACAACCCAGAATTACACAGCTGTAGATCAGGCCCGCCTTATGGATGTCTATAAAAAAGCACACCCACAAGGCAGCTAACACTTGTTATTCGCACATGAACCCTAGTAATAAACTGATATGACACTCCGTATAAAAGCCTTATCCGTTCATTTTTTCACCGCCACTGGGGCGGTTTTTGCGATGCTTGCAATGTTGGCTGCGGTCGACGAAAAGTGGAGCCTGATGTTTCTTTGGCTGGTCGTTGCCTTTATTGTTGATGGCATAGATGGGCCGCTAGCTAGGCACTACCATGTAAAGAAAAACGCCCCTGAATATGATGGCGTGCTGCTTGATCTTATTATCGATTATCTGACTTACGTGTTTATCCCTGCCTTTGCCTTATTCAAAAGCGGGCTGTTAAACGGATGGACAGGCTGGATATGCCTGATCGTTATCACTTTTACCTCTGTGGTTTATTTTGCAGACACACGCATGAAAACCAAAGACAACAGTTTTTCGGGCTTTCCAGGTTGCTGGAATATGTTCGTATTGGTGATGTTTGCAACAACTCCGCATTGGCTGGTGATCTTAGGTCTGGTTGTGATTATTGCGGCCACAATGTTTATGCCGTTAAAATTCATCCACCCAGTACGTACAGAGCGGTGGCGCATGATAAGCCTGCCAGTTACAATGATTTGGACAGCCCTTAGCGGGTACGCTGCATGGCATGATTTTAATATCGGCCATACAGCAATTTTTGCACTTAGTATCACCAGTATTTACCTGATGTTTGCTGGGATTGCCCAACAATTTTTAGACAAAGACTTGCCTAAAATCGCATCAAAATAACCCCTGATACGATTACCAAAGCGGCCATAATTTTACCCTTATCGGCTTTTTCTTTTAAGAAAAACACCCCAATTAGAACTGCAAATAACACAGATGTTTCGCGTAATGCCGCAACCAAAGCAATGGGTGCCACAGTCATTGCCCACACGGCGATCCAGTAGGCCCCAACTGACGCAGTTCCCGCAAGAAGCCCCAAGGCTAATACGCGCGGCTCTTTGGGGATCACTTTTAGCCCCTTAAAAGTCAAAGCCCAAACAGTAAACATGCTAGCATCCAGCAAAAATATCCACCCGATATACGCCGAAGGCGACATGGATAGACGCGCACCAATTCCATCGGCAAGTGTATATCCTGCGGTCCCCATTGCCGCTGCCAATGCATAGGGCAGTAAATCGCGCCGTTCGCCATGTGCAAATACACCGCGTGCCATCAAAAGAATACCGAAACCAATCAAGGCCACGCCCGCGACTTGCCATTGTGTAAATTTATCATTTAAGAACAATAAGCTAGCAATCAAAACCATCACAGGTGCTGTGCCGCGTGAAATTGGGTAAACCCGTGATAGATCGCCCTTTTGATAGGCGAGTGTCAGGAATGTTTTATAAACCAGATGTAAAATAACCGAGAGTATCAACCAGATCAGGGATGCACGATCCGGTAAAGGAAAGGCAAGCACCATTGCCAAGCCAATAAGCGCATGTGCAATGGACAACAAGACCATGCCTTGCAGTTTATCTGTGCCAAACTTTACAATCGCATTCCAAGCTGCATGTAAAATAGCCGCAAATAGAACAGCGGCAAAAACCCCAATACTCATCAGATCAGCTGCGCATTTGCGCCCTCATGGCGCAGTAGTTGTACTTTGGTTTCCACCCCGCCCATTCCCGAAAACCCACCCAGATTACCTGTGCCAACAATACGGTGGCACGGGATAATCACGGGGATCGGGTTGGCACCACAAGCCTGCCCTACTGGTTGTGCAGGTACGTCCAGTTTTTTGGCCACTTCGCCATAAGTAAGAACTTCACCAAAGGGAATATCTTGCATAATGCGGTAAACTTTTTGCTGGAAATCACTGCCTTTGGGGGCAAGTGGCAGGTCGAACTTGGTTAACTTTCCTGCAAAATAAGCGTCCAACTGGTTTAATCCCTCTTTTAACACATCACTGCGAAAACCCTCTGTGCGGTCTTCCCACAAAAGTTGCGTTATCTGGCCGTCTTCTTCGACCAGAGAGAACCATCCAAATGTGTTATGAAGTGAGGCAATATTCATAGGCCGCAGCTTAAGCGCGGCCTATGAAAGATTACAAGTCTTAACCTAATGCGTCTGAACAACGCCCGCAGGTTTGTGCGTGTTTATGACTGCCAACGTCTGGTAGAACTTTCCAGCAACGGGCACATTTTTCGCCCTCAGCCTTAGCAAAGGTAACGGCAACACCTGACACATCGTCAAGTACGAATGCGCCATCTGGTGCTGCTTCACCCGAAACTTCAATAGACGAAGTGATACAAGCGTCAGCAAAATCAACAGACGCAAGCAAGCCGCGCAAATCAGCGTCTGCTACATAAACCACAGGGCCCGCTTCTAAAGATGCGCCGATATTCTTTTCCTGACGCTCGATTTCAATCGCACCTGTCACAACACGGCGCACATCGCGGATTTTACCCCATTTCGCCGCCAATTCAGCATTCAGCCAAGCGGCAGGCGTTTCAGGGAAATCTTCCAGATGCACAGAGGCTTCATCGCCCGAATTACGTTCCAGCCAGACATCTTCCATCGTAAAGGTCAACATCGGGGCCAGCCATGTGGTTAGACGCGCAAACAACATATCCAACACGGTGCGCGCTGCACGGCGTGTGATACTGTCATCGGCATCGCAATAAAGCGCGTCTTTGCGGATATCAAAATAAACGGATGATAGATCAATGGTACAGAACTGGAATAACTGTTGGAAAACGTTTTGAAAATCGTAGTTTTCATACCCCGTCCGCACAACTTCATCCAGTTCCGCCATGCGGTGTAACATCCATTGTTCCAGCTCTGGCATGTCAGCAACAGCAACTTTTTCAGCATCGGTAAACCCATTTAGATTGCCCAGCAAGAAGCGCATGGTATTGCGCAACCGACGGTAACTGTCGGCCACGTTTTTCAGGATTTCATCACCAATACGCAGATCAGAGGTATAATCCGCCTGTGCCACCCAAAGCCGCAAAATGTCTGCACCATACTGTTTAATCACTTTTTCGGGCGCTATGGTATTGCCAACGGATTTAGACATCTTCATGCCTTTGGCATCCAGCGTAAACCCGTGGGTCAGAACACCCTTATAAGGTGCGCGGCCCTTGGTGCCACAAGACTGCAACATAGATGAATGGAACCAACCACGGTGTTGATCGGTACCTTCAAGATAGAGATCAGCAATGCCATCTTCGGGGCCATCCGCACGATCACGCAGAACAAACGCGTGGGTCGAGCCACTGTCAAACCAAACGTCCAGCACATCATAAACCTGATCCCAGTCGTCAGCGTTGTAATCAGCACCAAGAAAGCGTTCTTTGGCACCGTCTTCAAACCAGCAATCAGCACTATCCGCCTCAAACGCGGCTATAATGCGGGCGTTCACGGCATCATCGCGTAGGATGAAACCTGGATCAGTTGGCAAGGCACCTTTTTTGGTAAAGCATGTCAACGGCACACCCCATGCGCGTTGGCGTGACAATACCCAGTCGGGACGTGTTTCGATCATCGAATGCAAACGGTTACGCCCAGTTCGCGGAGTCCATTTCACAAGTGTGTCGATAGAGGTTAGTGCGCGTGCGCGGATGGTTTTTCCGTAATCGTCCATGCCATCATTCAGGTCTTTGTCGATCGCTGCAAACCATTGTGGTGTGTTACGGAAAATCACCGGAGCTTTTGAACGCCACGAATGCGGATAGCTGTGCTTTACGTGACCACGTGCAATCAACCCGCCTGCTTCCACAAGCTTGGCAATGATCGCGTTATTGGCTTTGCCTTCTTTGCCTTTGCGGTCAAACACCTGCAAGCCTGCAAACAACGGCACATGCGGTAAAAACTCTGACGTCTCACCTACATGGTGGGTCAAACGATCCAGCCAGTTGCGCTTCATAAAGACTTCGTAGTCATCTGCACCGTGACTAGGGGCAGTATGAACAAAACCCGTTCCCGCTTCATTGGTCACATGGTCACCGTCCAGCATTGGCACGTCGTAATCCCAGTAACCGTCTGCATCAGCGATACCTTTGAAAGGATGCGAGCAAACCATGCTGGCCAGTTCTTCATTGGTCACATCGCCCAGATATTCAAAACCGCCCTCTTCGACATTGGCTGCAGCAAATGCGGCCAGTGCCAACTTATGCTCCATGATATAAAGGTCGCCTACTTTGGCCCAGTTACCCTCATGCGCATCGGTCACTTCGTAAAGCGCGTAATCCAATTTAGGGTTATAACAGATCGCTTTATTTTGCGGGATCGTCCACGGGGTGGTAGTCCAGATCACAACACGTGCTTGGTTTAGAAATTCAGCGCGATCACTTTCTGCCGCAACACTTTCCACTTTAAACGGCACCCAAATGGTGTGTGATTTATGGTCATGATATTCGATCTCGGCCTCGGCCAAGGCAGTTTTTTCAACAGGTGACCACATCACGGGCTTCGACCCTTGATAGACCGAACCGTTCATAACAAACTTCAAAAACTCACCCGCGATAACCGCTTCTGCGTGGTAATCCATCGTCAGATACGGGTCATCCCATTTACCAGTGATGCCAAGGCGCTTGAATTCATCGCGCTGAATGTCGATCCAACCTTCGGCAAATTTGCGACATTCCTGACGCAACTCGACCACAGGCACATCGTCTTTGTTTTTACCTTTGTTACGGTATTGCTCTTCGATCTTCCATTCAATCGGTAGCCCGTGGCAATCCCAACCCGGCACATAACGGCTGTCTTTGCCCATCATCTGTTGGCTGCGCACAACCATATCTTTGAGGATCTTGTTTAGCGCGTGGCCGATGTGCAGATGCCCATTTGCATAGGGAGGGCCATCGTGCAAAACGAAACTTTCGCGGCCTTGCTTTTCACGCAGGCGATCGTAAATGCCGATATCAGCCCAGCGTTTCAACCACTCTGGCTCACGTTTCGGCAGGCCTGCACGCATTGGGAAGTCAGTTTTCGGCAGGTTCAAGGTGTCTTTATATTCGGGCGTGTCAGCGCACATATGTCTTTTCCAGTATCATTGAATTTCAGAGGCATCGTTGGTCAGCGCGGTTCTTTCCATACGCTTTTCCCCGGTCACTTATGGTTTAAAGTGCCGGGCCGGTAATTCGTATAATAATGTTCAATATACATGCCATAGGGGCCTTATAGGGCCACGTTTACGATACGTCCAGCCCAAGTAGTTAGGTATAATATTTGCAGCAAACTAAACCAGTAAACTAGTTTACTATTTTATCGTACAGTACATAAAAACCCCCGTATAATGTGCATGGGTCATTTTGGGCAATAAAATGAAGATCGCAATTATTGGATGTGGTATCGCAGGATTAGCCGTCGCAAATTTTTTGGCGCGTGACGACAATACCATTACTATTTTCGAACAATTCGACAAACAACGGCCCGTGGGCTCTGGTCTTGTTATTCAGCCCGTTGGGCTGCGCATCTTGGAAAAGCTATCAGCATCGCTCGATGCTTTGGAAAAAGGTGCGCCTGGTTACACGATGCTAGGAATAGAAACCGATCATAAGCGTAAAATACTGGATGTAAGCTACGGCCCAGAAGGTGGTGCAAATTTTGGTCTGGGTATTCATCGTGCCAGCCTGTTTGATGCCTTATTAAAAGCCTGTGCCAGATATAAAATACGCATAGTACCTTCCCATCACTTAACCGGAAGCCATATCAAAAACAACGATCGCTATCTGACTTTTACAAATGGCAAAACCAAAGGCCCTTATGATTTGGTCATAGATACGTCTGGTGCAAATTCAATTATCAGCCCGCTAAAAGTCAGGACCCTGCCATTTGGGGCTTTATGGGGTACCGTCGATTGGGTCGCAAATACACCGTTAAAATATAATCGGCTAGAGCAACGCTATAGGCAGGCTCGCAATATGATCGGAATACTTCCCATTGGTTGCCTTCCCGATGGCAATACCCGAAAGGCAACTTTATTTTGGTCATTGCCTGCACACGATTATGACAAATGGTTAAATACGCCTTTGGAAACCTGGAAAAAGCAGGTTTTAGGCATGTGGCCAGAAATCCAGCCTTTCCTAGATCAAATAGAAAAACATGACGATATGACTATGGCACGGTACAGTCATGGCACTTTATACAAGCCATATTCAGAACGTCTGGTGCATATTGGGGATGCCGCGCACCGTGCCAGCCCGCAACTGGGCCAAGGGGCCAATATGGCATTGCTTGATGCCTATGCTTTATCGCAATGCCTAAAACATTATCCAATCGACCAAGCACTAAAGGCTTATGTAAAATCCCGAAAACAGCACACGCTTTTATATCAATCCATGAGTTGGGCATTCACCCCGATGTATCAATCCAACAGCCGCGTTTTACCGTTCTTACGCGATAGGGTTTTTGCGCCGATTAGCACAATTCCACCCGTTCAAAAGCTGTTGACCAGCCTTGTCAAAGGGACGTTGATAGCCCCGCATACTCTGACAAACATGCGTTAATTCACGCCCAGTAATTGTTTCATTAAAGTTTTCTGAGCGACAACATCATCCAGCGTATACACATCAAGAGCCTTATAAAACGCCTGTTGCGCTTCATATAACGGCCCTCGTAATCCGCATTGCGAATAGGCCTGACAATCGCATCCGCTAGCATTAAAGCACTCTGCCACCGCTATATCACCTGACAGATACCGCACCACATCACCGATGATAATATCTTTAGATGACTTGGCCAAAGTCAGCCCGCCTGCCCGTCCGCGCCCTGATGAAATATACCCGCCTTTTACAAGATGAGATGCAACTTTCGCCACATGGTGCTCGGATATATCAAAAGTATTCGCCACCTGCTTTACTGAAACACGTGCAGGGGCTGATACCATTACCTGCATTAACAGGCGCAAACCATAATCTGTGAATTTACTTAATTGCATGAGGTTTAATTAGCATTTGAAATGCGTAATTAAAAGCTTTATATATTCCGTAGTCTAAATACCAAATAAGGAATCACCTGATGCAAAAACTAGCTGATATTATTTTATGGCCAGGAACTTATCTTTGTGGGCATTTCAAAATTGATCCGAAATCCGATATGGGCCTGATGCGATCCTTCTTCAATTTTCTGATCTGGCTACCCCTTGGTCTGATTGTGGTGCTTGCTTTTGTCTAACGCATTACCACCGCGCATTAATGTTAGCCGCACCGATATTGAACGGGTAGTCACCAAGTTCTACAAATGCATCCGCAACCACCCAACCCTTGGCCCAGTGTTTGCCAAAAGCATCCCCGACACGGCAGATTCTTGGCATCCGCATGAGGCAAAGATCGCTAATTTCTGGGCTAATGCGATTTTGCATGAGCGCAGCTATTCCGGCAATCCAATGGCGGTTCATATGGCAACCCCACATGTTCACGTCGATCACTTCCCGATCTGGTTAGATCTGTTCGAAGAAATCTTGCGTGATACACTACGCCCAGATCAGGCAGACAGTTTCAACGCTTTTGCCCGACGCATCGGGCGCGGTTTGCAAATGGGGTTAATGTATCGTTCGGATAGTTCTGACCAACCACCACGCTTGCGTTAGGGCCAGACCCTAATCACTTCTTCTGATAAACCCTGCTAAAGCCCGCTGCATCATACCTGTTATGGATGGTTTCTTCACTGCGTGAAACGGCATCGGGCGGCACACTTCCATAGCAGCCACACCAACGCGCGCAGTCAATGCACCGTTAATAACACCCTCGCCAAAACGACGCGATATTTTCGACAGCACACCACCCCCAGCAATGGAGCCGATCATATCATCGCCAATGGCCACGGCACCTGTTGCTATCAGATGTGCTGCGACCACGCGCATCAGTCGCCAAGAACCAAAAATACCTGATCGCCCGCCATAAATCTGGGCAATGCGCCGGATCATGCGAAGGTTTGTGCTAAGCGCCATTACAACATCCACCAGTGCCAAAGGTATAAGGGCCGTAACTGTAGCTACTTTTTGTGCGGCCCCTTCAATCTCTTTTTCCGCCATACGGTCTAATTGCAAAACTACGGTATTTTCCATCAAAGCCATTTGCGCATCCATATCCAGTAAATCTGTGGATTGTTCTGCAGTTTTCGCAAAAGCCCAGCGCAAATCGCTGCGGCCGTAATACAACCGCTCTAAGCGCTTTGAAAATACTTGAGCATCGCGCAAATCCCCGCCTGAATAAACGGCTTCTGCTTCTGCCCTTAACCCATCCATACGGCGCAATCGCGCAAATGCTGCCAGCTCTCGTAAAACAAAAAACGACACGCCTAAAATAAACAATGCCATTAATGACAAAGCCACGCGGCCCAACCACAGGTTTCGGGCCACCATTTCTGCCCCGAAATCCCAAAAGGCAACGGACACAATAAATCCAACTAACGCAGTGACAACCCATAAGAAAAATCGTGCTGACATAGACGGCTTATGTGCTGCCATTTGCGTTACAGCCTGCATAGTACCGCCTTCTTGTACAAGCGGCTCTGGCACAGGCGGAGCACTATCGGGTGTATGAATTTCTGCATCAGCTTTACTGGCATCCAGCGTAATCACCACAGGTTTCTTACTCATACCAATCGATCCCCCAATAAAAACTCTACCGCCTTATCCAATCGAATATGCGGTGGCCCCATACCTTGTTTTAGGGTTATTTTAGCGGGCGCAAATCGCATCACTGAATAATCCGCATCCAACCACTTATCTGCACCACCTTGAGCCGCACTTAATAATTCTGTGGGGTCTTCGGGTAATTCGCCTGCATACATCAGAGCCTCTTTTCCCGTTTCCAAAAGTGTGCCGCGCACACAATCCAGAACCGTGCCATTGTGTTTGCGGCTCTCTTCAACTGTTGTGCGCAAACTGGCTAAAGCTACCGAACTGGTTTTTGCCCCCGAAAACTCTGCTCGATCTTTGGCGCCACGCACCATTGCTTGCATCAATGCCTCTAACCTGCTGTGCTGCGAATGATGCAAGTGATCTGCTTTTGTCGCTGCAAACAATATCTTTTCAACACGTTTTTGGCCCAAAACAGAGCCAAGCCACGTATTTTTCCCAGGCTTAAATGCTTGCAGAACGTCCACCATAGCCAGTTTTAAATCCTCTACCGCACTGGGCCCATGATGTACGGCACCCAACACATCAACCAACACAATCTGGCGATCAATTCGCACAAAGTGATCGCGGAAAAACGGCTTTATCACTTTGGCTTTATAGGCCTCATAACGCCGCGAAAATTCGCGGTAAAGTGAGCCCCGCTTATCAACCCCCATTGGCAATGGGCAAAACGTAAGTGCTGGCGAGCCTTCCAAATCACCTGGCATCAAAAACCGCCCCGGTGCACATGCCGAATAACCCGCATCACGACTTGCAGATAAATATTCGGTAAAAGTCTGCGCCAAATTCTGCGCCACTAACTCATCCAACTGGGTCGATGTATCTACATTCGACATCAGTTTCAAAAACTTCTTCGCATGGGTTTTTCGCCCCTTAGCCAATGCCAAGGATTGTTCTGACCATTTTGCAAAACTTAAATTCAGCAATGGTAAATCCAACAACCATTCGCCTGGATAATCCACAATATCCAGATGCACTGTCTTTGGGCCACGCAACCCGCTGATAATCCCTTTTGGTTGCACACGAAATGACAGACGTAACTGACTGACAGAACGTGTGGATTGTGGCCAAACGGGTTTCACACCTGTCATCGCGGCTAGATGGGTTTCATATGCAAAACGCGGCACCGTATCATCTGGTTGTGGTTGTAAAAAAACCGAACTTATCCGCCCTTGTGCATTGGCAGAAAATTGCGGCATTCGCCCGCGATCCAATAAGTTTGCCACTAACGATGTGATAAACACTGTCTTACCTGAGCGGGATAAACCACTTACCCCCAACCGTATTGTCGGCTCAAACAAATGTTCGGAAACCGTATCGGTTGCGCGTTCTGCCTGTCTGGCGATCTCATCTATCAATGATCCAAGTATCAACGGTACTATTCCTTTTGTCTGTTCACTATCTAAGCACGAAACGTATAAGTTTACAGGGGGTAGTATTTCAGGGTCTTGGCAAAAACACTTTCACAAGGTATCGCTGCGTTTATGCCCAGATATGCGTTAAAAATTGAATATAATGGTAAGCCTTTCAGAGGATGGCAAAAGCAATGCGATGTGCCTTCTGTTCAGCAAGCCATTGAAGAAGCGTTGTTAAAACTTGAAAGCACCAATGAAGGTATTCAAGGTGCTGGGCGCACTGATGCAGGCGTTCACGCCTATGCGCAAGTAGCCCATGTTGATATGGTGCAGAACTGGTCGCCCTTTCGGTTGTCCGAAGCTTTGAATTATCATCTGCGCGAAGCCCCTATTGCAATATTGCAGGCCGCACCTGTCGCGGATGATTTTCACGCAAGATTTTCTGCACTTGAACGCGAATACACTTTTCATGTGCTATATCGGCGCGCACCCAGCGCACATGAGGCGGGCTTAGTGTGGCAAGTCAAACATCCGCTGAATGTGGCCGCGATGCGGGAAGCTGCAAATTACTTGATCGGCAAGCATGATTTTACCACCTTCCGATCAACCATATGTCAGGCTAAATCACCCGTTAAAACACTAGATACCTTAGATATTCAGGAACACGACGTAGATTACGGTGCCAAATACCGCTTCACAATTCGGGCCCGCAGTTTTTTACACAATCAGGTACGAAGCTTTGTTGGTACGTTGGAACGTGTGGGAACAGGCCGTTGGGACCCCGTTGATGTTAAAGCCGCGCTTGATGCTAAAGATCGCGCAGCTTGTGGCCCTGTTAGCCCACCACACGGGCTATATCTAGCAGGCGTTACCTATCCAAGAGATCCGTTTGCTAAGTAGCAAAGCTATTTTCAGTTTGTTTAAATCGTACCATCAGGCATTTTTGGCCAAGTATCAGACAATCGGTATCCTTGCTGCCAAGGGTCATTGGGGTCACGTAAAATTTCTGTTTTCCCACAAATCCAAGCTCTGCCTTGCAGGCTGGGAATGATTGCAGGTGTACCCTTTAAATCGGTAAGTTTCTCGACACGGCAATCAAATCTGGAATTAATAATTGAGTGCCCAATATAGGCATCGCCCAAAGCCAGTTGGCCGCGCGCCACCATTGTCGCCATACGCGCCGAACATCCTGTACCTGTAGGAGATCTGTCCAGTTTTCCAGGGTCAATAACAACGGTACTTTTTCCCGCCACTACCCGATCTTCAACAGCTGTTGGTAGGGTGAATTGGCAAAAGGATATAATAGACCAGTCGTTCATCGGGTGTTGGAAACCAATCTGTTCATTGGCAGCACGGGTAATTCGCGCCCCGATTTCCGTTAATTCACGCGCTTCATCTGGTACAATCGAAAATCCCAAATCACGGGCGGGAACAAGCACAAAACTATCACCACCAAAAGCAATATCAACAGTTAGTGTTCCTAAACCTGCCACTTCAAGTGGTGCATCAAGCCGATGAACAAATGAGGGCACATTAGTGATACGTACAGATGTAGCTTTACCATCTTTACAGTTTGCTTGCACATGCACCAACCCTGCTGCAGCTTCCAGATAAAACTCGGTTACAGGCTCAACCATTTCAATGCGACCAGTATCCAACAATACGGTTGCCACACACATAGAGTTTGATCCTGACATTGGTGGCGTATGTTCTGGCTCCATCGTCAAAAACCCATATGCAGCGCGTTCGTCTATTGGCGGGACTAACAAATTGAAATGGTTAAAAACTCCGCCACGCGGTTCATTCAACAACAAATTACGTAAGCTTTGATTCGATTCTAACCATTCCATCTTTTGCCAAAGCGTATCACCGGGGGGTGAAGGCACCCCGCCCACCACAACATTACCGACTTCCCCTTCAGCATGCGCATTAATGACAGAAATTGAAATGTTGCTTGTCATGTAGCCACCCAAGTTTTTGTCCAAAACCGATAGTTAAGTAATATTGCAGCCAATGTTAACCCACAAACCAGCCCCATCCAAACGCCTACGGCACCGTAACCCCAAGTAAACCCAAATAAATAACCCGCAGGCAACCCAACCAGCCAATAGCTGATGACCGCAAGTATCATCGGCACGCGGGCGTCTTGCACCCCGCGTAACAAACCCAAAGCGATAACTTGTGCACTGTCAGCCACATGGAAAAGGGCAGCCATTACTAATAGGCCGACACCTATCGCAATGATCTGATCGCGTGAAGGTTCTGAGCTGTCCAAGTATAAGCTGATCAAAAATTCAGGCACACTTAAAAACAACACAACAGCTAAGCACGACAACATTAAAGCCATCGCAAGCGTAGCGATACCGCCACGGCGTAAACCGGTAGCATCCGCACGCCCAATTGCGCGTCCTGCCCGTATAGTGGCGGCATTCCCCAACCCCACGTGCACCATAAACGCCACCGCAGTCCATTGAAGTGCGATGCCATGTGCCGCAAGCTCTAATGTGCCGACCCAACCCATCATGATTGCTGTGGCGCTGAACAGGGCAGTTTCTGCCAGATTGGTCAGCCCGATGGGCCACCCAAGGCGAAATACTTGCCCGAAAGCCTCACGGTCAAACCGCCAAATCCGTTGAAACAACGCGTGTTCTGGCATGTTGCGCTTAATATACACCAGCAATAAAGGAACACTTGCAATCGGCATCATAATAGATGCAATGGCAGCCCCTTGGATGCCCAATTCAGGCGCACCCCAATTACCGAAAATCAGTGCGTAATTCAAAAGTCCGTTCAGAAGCGCGCCTGCTACTGTCACCCATAATACAATCTGTGTGCGTTCTAAGGCCGCCAAGTAGCTTTTAATTACCATTACAAACAAACTGGGAAACATTCCTACCGCAGTAATTCGCAGATAATCCTGCGCTAACTGTGCCACAACGGGTTCTTGCCCTAGCCCCAAAAGCAATGCTTTTGACCACCACATCAACGGTAATACTAAAATCACAAAAAACGCCGAAGCCCAAAAACCCATCCGGGTAACGCGGCGGATTTGTACATCATCACCCGCACTCGCAGCACTCGCTACCATCGGCATCACCGCGAATGAAAAACCTGCCCCTACAATAAATAATAGAAAAAACATCGAGCTGGCTAGAACCATCGCCGCTAGATCTTCAACCCCATACCAACCCATCATCACTGTATCAGTCATACCAATCACCATCTGGGCAAGATGGCTGCCAATCAGCGGAACGCCGAGAACTAGCACGGCTTTAGCGTGCCCGCGATATGTCATTGAGTGTGTCATTTGTCAGGCTTAGGGTAATGCCCCCTGCACAGCAAGAGGATTGAGTGCAGGAAGAATGGTGCTGCAAGGGAGAATTGAACTCCCGACCTCGTCATTACCAATGACGCGCTCTACCACTGAGCTACTGCAGCAC
>OJDV01000122.1_pt1 | contig 36872 bp, 28 predicted proteins | sample 1592911 | NCBI WGS metagenome assembly OJDV01 (sample SAMN05416860, study PRJEB24817) | seawater metagenome | isolation source: Sea water | place: Canada:Atlantic | collected 2013-11 | reverse complement strand
TCTCGTGGGCTCGGAGATGTGTATAAGAGACAGGTATTATTCAGTCAATCATTGTTTGCCGTCAATGTAAACACTGCCGATGCGGCAGCCATAGCTGAAGAGCTAAAGGGAGTGGGTCTGAAAAAAGCCCAAGCTATCATTGAATACCGTCAAGCCAATGGTGATTTTAAAACCATCGAAAGCTTAACGGAAGTCAAGGGAATTGGCCTAAAAACGGTTGAAAAGAACCGCGAAAACATTCAATTAACTGCGAAGTAATTCGAATCAATGATTGAAAAAAAACCGCTTAATGCGGTTTTTTTTCGTATACATGTTTGTTTTAACGACAGTTAGGTTTTTTACCACTGGCATGCGCTTGTTGTTGATACCCAAGGGCTGTTGGCATGTACTCGGATAATTTTATGATCCTTTTTTCTGGGTCTGGGTGAGTCGACATAAACGGTGGTGTGCGTTGGCCACTGTTGGCGGCGGCCATGTTTTGCCAAAGATTAACACTTTGTCTTGGATCAAATCCAGCCTTTGCCATTAAGTTTAATCCAAATATGTCGGCTTCACTTTCATGTTTTCGACTAAAAGGCAACAAAACACCAAATTGCGCACCCAGCCCCAAGGCCGACATTAACATCTTTTGATTGCCTTGATTCTCCATTTGGTTTTGGCTTATGGCTTGCGTTGTTTGTATGGCCATTTCTAGTCCCATTTGTTGTGATACGCGCTCGGCTCCATGATTAGATAAAACATGGGCGACTTCATGCCCCATTACAGTTGCCAGTTGGTTTTGATTTTTGGCCACATTTAACAATCCTGTATGAACACCTATTTTACCACCAGGTAAAGCAAATGCATTGGCACTGTCGTCATCAAATACCACCACTTCCCAAGCTTGCGATTTCCATTTATCTGGTAATTCATTAATAATGGCATTGGCAACACAGGATACATATTTATTGTCTTGTCGATCTTTTGAAATCTTGGCAGATGTCTTCATTTTTTGAAAAGAGGCAACGCCCATTTCAACCATTTGTTTGTCGTCAACTAATATGAATTGTTTTCTGCCCATTGGTGAAGTTGCACAACCTGAGACAAATATGGCGATTAATAATTGTAAGAGAATAAATTTTTTCATGTCAGTTTCCTTATTGATACTGGTGGATTTTCTTTATTGTATAAGATTTGTATAAAATTGGGTGTAAACATTTGTAAAGACAAACAAAATTCCAAAGGTTGATATATCTTTGGTTGATTATACATTAGCATGAATAGCCCTCTAAAGTGTCTGGATCTGATGTTTTGTGTTATATTTGTCGGGTAAATTTAATATTATTGGAATCGATGTATGCGTAAGTATTTGTTGTTTTTTATTTTTCTTGGCACGGTGCAATGTGTGCAAGCTGAGAACCTGACGATTTATAAGAACAACCAAATGCTACAAGTTGAGACGAGAGATGGTGCCAGTTTAACCAGCAACATTCAAAATATTTTATTTCCCAATGAATTGTTTAATGGAGACGTATTGTTTCCTGATACTGCAAAGGTAATCAATGTCATTAAGCAATCACAAGACATCGTTATTCAATTGGATTTGCCAACAGCATTTGTTCACAAAAATATAAATGAAGAATTTTTAGAAAAAATTAGCCGCATTATTGATGTCAATATTGATCAAATTTCACCTGAATCAAAAAAGATACATTTCGCTGTTTTGATTGATGGAAAATACACGGCGCTGTCAAATTTTTTAAAAATAGATAAAGTACCAATTAAAGAACCAGATCAAGAAGCACGTTTATCTAAAGTCGAAAAAAAATTAAAGGTTAACGGTTTTAACCAAGGACCATTATCAGGTAAGGTCTTATTTATTTCTCAAGCACATGGTTGGATTGATTATAACGATTCTCGAAAATGGTCAACACAACGTGGCATTACCCATGATATTGTTGAAGATTTTGTTAATTCAGAAGCCATAAACCAGTATTTGTTGGAATATTTAAACAATGCTGGTGCAAAGGTTTTCACCTTGCGTGAGCGCGACATGAATCATAATATGGTGATCGTCGATGATCAAGATGGCAATTCTACCCCCAATAATGGTATTTATGAAGAACAAGGTCCTACAAATTTGTTTTCTGATTCAGGGGCTAACGGGTTTAAAAATTTTCAAGCTCCATATGGACCGACCAATGATCCATTTAGAGACAATGGCGGCAGTGATAGATTGATAACTACAGCCAGTTCAGAAACTGCCAGAGCCGTTTGGAGACCTGTCATTCCAGCGGATGGCTATTACCATGTTTATGTCTCGTATTCCGGTGTTGGAGACCGACCAACAGACGCTCAGTACATTGTCTCACATGGTGGAATAGAGACAGAAGTATTGGTTGATCAAGAAATTCACCGCTATGTTTGGAACAATATCGGGCAATATTATTTCAAAGCAGGCAGTGATGATTTTATTGCCCTGACCAATAAATCATCTGAATCAGGCACCACTGTTTCAGCCGATGCCGTTCGAATTGGAGGTGGGATGGGTGACATATATGGAAACTACCATACCGATGAAATTAGCACACATCCACGATGGGAAGAGGGCGCACGGCCCTATGTTCAATTTCAAGGTGCATCTTCATCGGTTTATGCCAGTGGAGATGTCGGTGCCCGCTCAAAATTTGCTGCTTGGGAACATTTTTCATTTGAAGATTCTGTTTATGTCTCATGGCATTCAAATGCAGCAAATGGTACGGCCCGAGGCACTAGCAGTTATATATATTCATCCAACCCACCCGATGGCACATTTGATGACACCATGGCCACAGCTGGATCTGCAGCACTGCAAGCAGCTATTCATGATGAACTCATCAACGATATACGAGGAGATTGGCAAAGTGATTGGCAAGACAGGGGTTATCGATCGGCCTATTTTGGTGAAGTTAATCCCAGCAATAACGATGAAATGCCATCAGTACTCATTGAGATGGCTTTTCATGATACTTTAGCTGATGCTGATGCCTTGAGGCACCCTGGCTTTCGTAAATTGGCAGCGCGTGCTGTTTATCAAGGCATTGTTAAATATTTCGCCAATCGAGATACTTTAAGTACATTTTTATTACCTGAACCTCCAACTCACATTAAAGTTGAATCTACTCAAAGCGATACATTGCATGTTTCGTGGCAAGCGCCCTTAACAGATGGTAGCAATGTTGTGGGCGATGCCGCCACTTCATATGTTGTGTACAGATCTACTGATGGTTACAATTTTGATAATGGCGTAGAAACGACAGATTTGTTTTATGACTACAACAATCTTGAATTGGGCAAAGTTTACTATATAAAAGTGCGGGCCAAAAACCAAGGAGGCTTGTCTTTGGCCAGTGAAACCTTGGGGTCTCGTACAACTTATAATAATGAATCTCGGGTTTTAATTGTCAATGGCTTTGATCGCTTAACCAGTGGCCAATTGGTTTATATGAATATGCCTGATATTGGCGGTTTTGTCGATCGTATGTTTCTGAATGAAATGAATACATTTGACTATGCCATACAGCATGGTGATGCAGTAGATGACTCTGGGGTTGGGTTTGATTCAATTTCCAATGAATTGGTTGAAGATGGTTTGTTTAATCTAGATGTTAATTCTCACCAAGCAGTTATTTGGATACTCGGTGAAGAATCCAGTGCAGGGATGACACTAAACGCGGCAGAACAAAGCCAGCTACAAAATTTCTTGAATAATGGAGGCAAACTTTTTATTAGTGGAGCTGAAATTGCCTGGGATCTTGATCATTTGGGTTCTGTTAGTGATCAGAATTTTTATAATACAGTTTTGATGAGTCAATATATTGCAGATGATGCGGGTGTTTTCCAGGCCGATGGCGTGCAAGGTTCACTGTTTTCAGATTTAGGGCCAATCAACTTTGATGATGGAACTCATGGAACCTACCAAGTAGAATTTCCTGATGTGATTGGTCCAACATTAAGCGCTCAATCTTGTATGACTTATTTGGGTGCACAGTCCGCCTGTACTTATGTCGATACAGGGACTTATCAGGTGATTCATCTGGGTTTCCCATTCGAAACAATCTACCCTGAAACCATGAGAAATGATGTGATGGCAGCCAGCATGGATTATTTTGCGATTCCGTATTTTTCTGATGTCATTTTTGAAAATGATTTTGAATAGATGGGATTAATTGAATTGTTCTTAAAATCTAGATCAAGCTCTAGAGTGCTTAAGATTAGATTTTTTCATCGATAAAAATCGAGTCATAGTTTTCTTGCAAAGTGGAATATATTTTCTTTAAACATTGCTGCATTTCGACTAGGTTGGATACTTGATTGTTTGTCGTAAGGAGCATGCCTTGTTGGGTTAACTCGTACAATTCATCAAAGCCATAACCACCACTGGATCCAGTTAGCTTGTGCATTAAATCATGTACATGGGCAATGTCCTTATTGTCCCATGCGGTTTTTATTTCATTTTGTTTTTCAACAAAAGTCTTTATGTACTTATTTCTTATTTTTTCAAATCTATCTGGCATATAACGCTAAGAGTTAATCCGCCACACACATGATGACAGTAGCTATTGCTGTACCACCTTTGCCATCGCTAACCGTATAGGTAAATGCATCTTCGCCAGCAAACCCAATAGGAGCTTGATAGTACATTGATCCATCACTATTGACTGTTAAGGTTCCTAGTAATGTTGAAGTATCTACAGATTCTACTGATAAAACATCACCATCAGGATCACTATCATTCGATAAAGGGTTAAAGTTTAATGCGCCATTGTAGCTTACAAAAAACAAGTCATCAACAGCCACTGGAGCTGCATTACTAGGCATCACGTTAATATTAACAGTGGCAGTACTTTGATCGCCATCAGCATCAGAAACTGTATAGGTGAAACTATCAGGACCCACGTAACCATCAGTGGCTTGATACGTCACAGTTCCATCCCCATTATTTACCGAAGTACCATGACTGGGTTGAGTCACTAGTTTAACAATAAGCGAATCACCATCACTATCAGAATCATTGCTTAACACATCAATGACCAAAGCTTCAGACCCATTTGCTGTTGCTGTATCATCGACAGCATTGGGCGCATTGTTTAATACTGTAACACTCACTTGGGCACTGGTTGATTCACCATTACCATCATCGATTGTATAGACAAACATGTCAACGCCAATGAAACCTGTGTTTGGAGTATAAGTTAATGATGTACCATTGTTGATGACTGTACCATTGGCTGGTTGGGCCACATCAGTAATGCTTAATTTGTCATTATCAGCATCAGAATCATTGTTTAATACGTCAATGAGAGTGGCCGATGAATTTCTTAATATTGTAATCTCATCGTTGCCTGCAACAGGTGGCTGGTTAATGAATACAATGTCACCCAATGTTTCTACTTGTTCTGTTTCTTCGTATTTGTACACATCAACAGTACGTTTATGTTTGGCAGGATTGTTTAGGGCTCTTGATAACCAAGATGGTGCAATCTTAACAGGTTGTTTAACCCATTTGACTGGTACATCTTCGGCTGGAATTTCTGCTTCCTTATAATTAGTCTCGATGCTTAAAAAGCTAACAGTCACACGTCTGTTTTTAGGCTGTTCTGCTGGGTTGCTATTGTCAAAAGCAGGCTCACTTTCACCTTTACCTGATGACATGATGATTTCAGCATCGATGCCTTGTGAGACAAAGTAATCCAATGCGGCTTTGGCCCTTCTATCAGAAAGTTTTTGGTTGTATTGGTCTGTGCCTATTGAACAAGTATGCCCAATAATGTTAATTTTAGAACCTAATTTTTGTTGTTTGATTTGTGTAGCAACATCTTTAAGTGCGCTGATGGTGTCATCTCTTAAGTCTGATGAATCTAGGTTAAAAAATGCCATCGATGACAAGTCGATTTCATTTTGGATCACAACTTTACGTTGTTCTTTTAACCGTGCTAATGCATCTTCATCGACTACTTTAACTTCTTCAAATTTCTCTGTTGGTTTATATGTGGTACCAAAGTCATAACGCCACATAAGGTAGGCACGGGTATCATTTTTATCAGTTTCAAAATCTCCACTCTTGTGTAGCTGTCTCACACTTAAAGCTAAAGAATGACCAGTGTTGGTAAAATATTTTTCTAATTCAACGCTGGCTGACATTTGAGCCGAATCGAAATCACCATCTTCATAGTCAACCCCTCCAGTAAGACGAATTAAGTTTTCTTCATAGAACTTACCTAACCTACCACCAACTCCCCATTCGTATGGAGCTTCAAAAGTGCTGGTAATTGTTTCAATGGTTTGATCTTGAATATAGTCCATTCCATTAATTGTTCCAGTTAATACATTGAAATCAAATTCGGATGATACATTGACCAATTTTTCTCCAGAAATTGCTCTGCTGGCATTGATGCTCCAGAATCTATCATTGACTTCTCTGCCGCCACCAAATGTCATTTTACGGTGATGTGCATGGTTTTGATCGACTGCAAAAAATAGTTTATTAACTTTTAGCTTATCACTATTTTCTATCAGATCTAATTCTGACTCAGCACCAGAAATCCAGTGATAATCCAACTCAACTCCACCGCCACCATCTGAAGCCCAGCCTTGGGCCATCCAATTTGAACGATAAGTGGTGTTAAATGATTTGAGAATATCGCCAATTATTTCACCTTCTTCATTTACACCAATACCCAATCTTGTTTGATCCCCGGTATAAGCAAAGTTAATTTGATCAGTTGGTTGGACATCGTCCTCGGTGCTAGCATTTGCCAAGATTGAAGCAAGTGTAGAAGTTAAAATGAGTTTTTTAGTTGTAATTTTCATATTGTGGATAATTTTAGCGTTAAAGTTAACGACATTTTAACAAAACACAGCCCTTAAATGTTAGTTTTTAACAAATTATGACAAATAAAATCAATGTCCTGGTCGGATAATTGCAGATAAAAGGGCAAAGCCAAGCACTGACTGGCTATTTTTTCAGTATTAATTAGCGACAAATTTGGATATTTTAAGCGATAAAAAGGTTGTAAATGGACCGGAGCAAAATACCTTCCGCATTGTATTTGCTGTTTATTTAATTCATTCATAACCTCGTCTCTGTCATGTTCTTTCAGTCTAACAACGTAAACAAACCAGGCTGAATCGATTTCTTCTACATTAAATATTGGGCAGCAAATTGAGCTATTATCGGCTAATAATACTTGGTATTTTTTGGCTATATTTTGGCGCTTTTCAATAATGTTTTTCAGGCGTTTTAATTGAGATAAACCCAAAGCAGCATTGATGTCACTGAGGCGAAAATTCCAACCAAAACTTATTTGATCATAAAGGTCACCATTCATGCTTCTGCCATGGTTCTTAAGTAATTCAAAGGCATCATAGTAATCACGGTTATTGGTGACCAACATACCACCTTCACCAGAAGTGATTTGCTTATTGGGGTAAAACGCAAACACGCCAATATCGGCATAACTGCCCAATGGTTTGTTATGAAGGGTGTTACCAATGGCTTCGCAGGCATCTTCAATGACTTTAATGTTGTTGCTATGGGCAATTTTTATGAGTTCTTCAATTTTAGCAGCCTTACCAAACGCATGAACTACAATAATGGCTTTGGTTTTATCAGTAATCGCTGCTTTTAAAGCCATTGGACACATGCCCAAAGTTTCTTTATCAATATCCACCATTATAGGTGTAGCGCCGATGGACAAAATACTATTAACTGTAGCTGGTACGGTGAATGATACTGTGATGACCTCATCCCCAGCTTTAACATTCAATGCTTGTAAAGCCATAATCAATCCAGCTGTTCCAGAACTGGTTGCACTGGCAAATTGGCATTGAACAACCCGGCAAAATTCTTCTTCAAACTGCCTAACTACTGGCCCACGTGATAAGTGTTGTGTCTTAAGAACTTGAGTGACTGCTAAAATATCAGAATCTTGAATATCTGGCTTGGCTAACGGATACTTTTTCATAAAATATTTTGCTTAAATAATAAGTCATTATTTATTTCAAGTTGCGTTAAAGTTTTGACTATGATTTCAGCGGCATGGCCATTTCCATATGGGTTAATCAGATCGGATAAACCATTATTAAAGTCATCAGTTAAAGCCAAATCAATGGCCTCTTTTATGTTTTGACTATTGGGCTTAACGTCAATAATATTGGCGGCCTGTTCGCGGCCTTTTTGACGAATTCCAATGTTAATGGTAGGGAGTTTTAAAGAAGGTGTTTCCATGATTCCACTGGATGAATTGCCAATCATGACATCGGCTTGTTGCAATAATCCCCAGTAGGTTTGTGCCGGCAAATTGGTGTGCATCTGTGCATTGCTATGTTTTGTGCAAAATGCTTCGACTTCCTGCATGATTTTATGCGATCCAGCATCGGCATTGGGAAAGCAAAAAACAATGTTGCCATTGCATTCGCTTAAAGCAGCAAATAATTCGTGTTGCTCCTTGGTCGAATCTTCATACATAGTCACTGGGTGATAAGCCACAACGATCAAATTGTCATCTGTTTTTATATTGAAAGATTGATTGATTTCATCTTTAGTTGGGATGCTGCTTCTGCGAAGGTGGTCCAGCGATGGAGCACCGCTTAAATGAACACGCCATGGCTCTTCACCCATGGCCAATACTCTATTTTTTGATAACTCTGTAGGGGTAAAGTGTATGTGGCTCATTTTTGTTAAGGCATTGCGAACCGCATCATCAATGGCTCCTTCTGAAACATCACCACCTTCGATATGGGCAATAGGAATGCGCATGGTTAATGCCACATTTGCCGGTGCCAACATTTCATACCTGTCGGCAATAATCAACATTAAGTCGGGCCGAATATCTGCCAGAATATCAGTTAAACCTAGAATGGCGAGTCCCAATGATTTTGCCATGCCTACATCTGTGTCTGATGAGAGCAAACACTCACATGTTTTGACATTTTTAAAACCGTCTTTGATGATTTGTTGCCACGTTTCACCATATTCAGGAGACATGTGTGGCCCGAAACAGAGAATGGTCAATTCTATGGATTTTTCCTTTTCAAGTAGTTTTAATGGCCAATACAAATGGCTGTAATCGGCCCGTGATGAAGTTATTGCAACTATTTTTTTAATCATTCTTCGTTCTGTATCTTATAAGATTGTATAATAACAGCCGATTTTACAACAGACAGACAAATATGAATAATAAAATAACAATTATTAATGGCGACGGCATAGGGCCGGAGATTATGGATGCAACACTTCGTGTGTTAGATGCTGTGGGTGCAGAATTTGAATATGAACACGTTGATGCCGGATTAATGGCTTATGAAAAACATGGGAATTTATTACCAGAAGAAACTTTGGCAACCATTGCTAAAAACAAAATATGTTTAAAAGGACCTTTAACCACACCAATTGGTAAAGGATTTAGCTCAATTAATGTGGCATTGCGCAGACACTTTAAACTGTATGCCAATTTACGACCTGCGATTACTTTCCCTGGTACAAAATCAAAATTTGAAGACATTGATATCATTACTGTAAGAGAAAACACAGAAGGTGCCTACCGTCAAGAAGGGCAGTTTATTAACGAAGACCGTACTGTTGCTAAAGCAGAGATTGTAATCACCCGTGAAGCCTGTGAAAAAATTATCCGTTATGCCTTTGACACGGCGATTAAGGCCAATCGTAAAAAAGTCACAGCTGTGCATAAAGCCAATATTATGAAAACAGTATCTGGATTATTTCTTGAAGTGGCAGAAGAAATTGCCAAAGAATATCCAAGCATAGAATTCAACAGCTTAATTGTAGATAACACTTGCATGCAATTGGTGATGAACCCACAACAGTTTGATATCATTGTAACTACTAACTTATTCGGTGACATTATTTCAGATTTGTGTGCAGGTCTTATCGGTGGACTGGGCATGGCACCTGGCGCCAATATTGGTGAAGATTCAGCCATTTTTGAAGCAGTTCATGGTTCAGCACCTGATATTGCGGGTAAAAAAATAGCCAATCCAACGGCGCTGGTTTTGGCCTCAGCATTAATGCTTGAGCATTTAGACATGGCAGATAAGGCGGTTAAAATACGTACTGCCATTCGAGGCGTATTAAACGACAAAGACTGTTTAACCGGCGACTTAGGTGGTTCGTCCAAGACCCAAGAGTTTACCGATGCCATCATAGAAAGATTGTAATTAAGTCAAATCTGATTAGACCATTAACTGCTAGGCAGAATTGATTGCAGTTAATGGTGATAACAGAGAGTTTAATTACAAACTCTTTAAAACCCATTCAATCAATACAGTAAGATTCGTCATTCATTTATGAATTTTGCAATGATAAAATAATCCTATAGAAAAAATCAATTGGAGTTTATCATGCAATACACACACATAATCGTTGCTACCATCGTTGGGTTTTTGTTCCCACTTTATGCTTTAATTACTGGCAAAAAAGCGCGCCTCTATATTATTCAAAACCCTGAAATACTCGATAAGGTTTTTCAATCAACTGGCATAATTTTGTTATCAATGTGTGGACTGGTCATCGCTTCAATGTTGATTAATTCAACACCAATGTCCACCATAGGATTGTCCTTTGTTTTTAATGTTTGGTATGTGTTGGCATTGATTGCTGTCTGTTTTACCGCCTACATTATAATTACAAAAATCAACATCAGTGATGAAAGGCTTGAAAAATTAAAGGCCGGTTATAAAGATGTCTTGTACTTGATGCCTGAGAACAAAAACCAATACAACGCATCAGTCGTTGTCTCTGTTATTGCAGGTGTGTGCGAAGAAATTATTTTCCGTGGATTTTTATATTGGCAATTACAAAAATACATGCCAGTTTATGCCGCCTTTTTTTTAACCAATGTCATTTTTGGATTGGGCCATGCGGGTACCAAGTTAAAAAATGCGATAATGACTTTTGTACTTGGCATCCTATTTTCTGCAACCTATGTACTTACTGATTCATTGTGGTTGGCAATTGTTTTACACATTATTGTAGATTTTCAGTCCATGATAATTGGTTATAAGCTGAAACAAAAAATGGCATCAGCATAAATATTTAGGAGTTGATTAAATAGACTATTGCCTATATTATTTGTACCTAAATAATGGACCAGGAAAATAATAAATGAAACAACTTTATATTGCAAATAAAAACTATTCCTCATGGTCATTGCGCCCTTGGGTACTCATGAAAGAGTTAAACATTGACTTTAAGGAACAAAAACAAGCTTTCTCAGCAGGGTCCAATTGGCAGGAATTTAGGCATTTCAGTCCCAATGGTTTAGTGCCCTGTTTGTTAGATGGGGAAGAAGTTATTTGGGATTCATTAGCGATTGCAGAATATCTGGCAGAGTCACATCCAAATGTTTGGCCTAAATCTAAAAAAGCCAGAACTTGGGCACGGTGTGCCAGTGCTGAAATGCATTCTGGGTTTTTTAACCTTCGTAATCAATGTGCGATGAATTGTGGATTAAGAGTTCAATTAAGCAAGATAACCGAAGGCTTACAAAAAGACATTGATCGTTTAGATGAATTGTGGAATCAAGGCTTAAATCAATTCAATGGACCTTATTTGGCTGGCAACACTTTCACCGCCGTTGATGCCTTTTATTCACCTGTAGCTTTTAGAATACAAACATTTGACCTGAAATTGAGTGATACATCTCACCAATACATCAATAGAATATTGAATTTAGACTCGATGCAATCCTGGTACAAAGAAGCCCTAAAAGAACCCTGGCGTGAAAAAGGCCACGAGCAAGAAGCATTAGACTCTGGTAAGATTTTACAAGACTATAGAGAAATATAAATTTGCAATTTACAATGTGTAATTAAGATCAAGAAAAAAATCAAAACCGTAACGCAAAGAAGACGCAAAATTCGCAAAGGTTTTTAATTGAATATTTAGTCATTGCGAGGAGCAACGCGACGCGGCAATCTCAAGATGTAGCCGTAATTTCATTTAGGTCCTGACATTTAGAAGTGCAAACTCACCTTATAGCTTTTTATAAGTACGTTTTTATTCGCCGTGTCTTTGTGTCGCTGTGGGAGTATTGTTTAAGACCTTGGTCTTTATTGTGCTTTCTGCATAAATTAAATTATTAGATAAATTAAAAAAATAATTGACAATAAATTTAAGGGCGTTAATATAAACCCATGAATAATTTTTTAAACAACTTGCACCATCATCACCATTCGAAATCGGACGGTGCTGTTTAATGCGTGATTGAAAAAATTTAAAAAACACAAACAAACAATACAAGCCCCGTCAGATTGAACTCTACGGGGCTTTTTTTTCACTTTAAATTCACAATAATTATGAATAATACAAACAAACAAATTCGACATCATTCACATCATCACAAACGGCGGTGATGTTTGAATAGTACCTGAAAGAAAAAAACAAATATCAAAGCCCCGTTAAATTAAATACATTTACGGGGCTTTTTTTTAAATAATTTATTAAATAGAGAACAAATATGAAAATCAAAATGGCCATTCCAAAAGGCAAACTGCAAGTAGAAATAGTTAATTTACTAGAAGAAATAGGGTTGACGTTACAGAGTAATGACCGCAATTATAGGCCTTTGTGCTCGGATTCAACTTTTGAAATAAAATTGTTAAAGTCGCAAAACATTCCAAAACTGGTTGAGTTAGAACAACATGACATAGGGTTTGCAGGGTTGGATTGGATAGCAGAGCAAAAGGCCGATGTGAAAATTCTAAAATCATTGGGTTTTAATCCTGTTGAGATTGTGGCTTGTATTCCAGATGAATGGGATTATGCAGACTTAAAGAAACGTAAAATTATTGTGGCAACAGAATACAAAACACTGAGTAAAAAGTTTTTAGATGAGCAAGGCTTTGATTATAAATTGATTCGTTCGTACGGTGCGACAGAAGTTTTTCCACCCGAAGATGCCGATATGATTATAGACAACACCAGTACAGGCACCACAATTTTAGCCAATCACTTGAAAATTGTCGATACAGTTTATACCAGCAATACCCAATTTTTTGCCAATCAATCGTGTCTAGATGATCCCGATAAAAAAGCCATTATTGATGACATGTTGCTCCTAATGAATGGGGTTTTAAACGGCAGAAAGCGGGTGTTATTGGAAATGAACTGCAAACAGAATGCCATGGAAAAAATTGTTGAATTATTGCCTGCTATGCGAGCGCCAACTGTTTCACAATTGTACCAAAGCAATGATTTCGCAGTTAGGGCTGCTGTCAAACGTAATCAAGTCAAGGCGTTAATTCCACAATTGATAAAAGCTGGTGCGACTGACATCTTAGAAATACCCATTAGGAAAGCCATATGACTTTAAAATTAGATTTCAATGAAAGGGCGGATTCTGTCCCAAAATGGCTAGATGGGTTTAACATCGATAGTCAATGTTTGTGGCAATACCCAGACAGAAAAAAAATAGAGGCGCTGATTGCCGACAAGTATCTGACTAAAACTGAAAATGTGTTTTTAAGCAATGGTGGCGATGAATCGATTGAATTGCTTTTTAAATTGTGTAAATTAAAGGAACAATCCATTCTTTTGCCCACACCAGCATTTAGCCAATACACACACCAATTGGGTATTTGGGGCATAGATTATATTAAAGTTAATGGATTGGAAAATCTTGATATCAATGCCAAAGAAATAAAGCAGAAACTAAAAGCCAATCAATGGCTGATTATTACACGGCCCAATAATCCCACTGGGGAATGTTTGGCCGAAGCAACCCTTATAGATTTAATTGAGTCTGCTAAGAAAAAGGGCGCTAATGTATTTTTGGATGAAGCCTATGTTGAATTTTATCTTGAGAACAGCGAGATAAATTATGCCCTAGAATATGACAATGTAATTTCGTTGCGCACTTTTTCAAAAGCTTATGGTTTAGCGGGTGCCAGAATTGGTTATTTAATCGGAAATGCGGAATTAATCAAAAATTTTAAGAAGCTTGCCATGCCGTTTAATGTCAATCAAGTCAGTCTTCAACTGGCGAAAAAAGCCTTGCAAAACTCACAAGAAATGGAGGCTTATTGTCAAAAAATCGCCAATAACAGAGATAAAATCTATGCCCTTTTAAAATCCATGGATGTCGATGTATATAATGGCAAAGGCAATTTTTTATTGTTCAGGGTTCAGAAAAAAATAAAACCCCTTTTAAAGTCCTTCCTATTAAAAAATGGCATACAAATTAAAACCCATGTCAATGATTTGCCAAATTGTGTACGCATCACCATTCCTGAAAACATTGAGCAATTGATGGGTGTATTAAAAACAGTCTTTCAACCAGAAATATTGGGTTTTGACATGGATGGAGTGTTGATTGATACCAGCCAATCTTATGATGTCAGTATCGTCAAAACAGTTGAATACTTCACAAAAAGCACTGTAAGTGTAGATAAAATCACCGAACTTCGTGAAAAAGGTGGGTTTAATAATGATTGGGATTTGACCAAAGGGTTAATTGAGTCTGCTGGTTTCACTGTCTGGTTAACCAATGTTGTTAATAAATTTCAAGAGTATTACAACAAGTATAAGAGTAACGAAGTCAATTTGTTAGAAGCTTCAATTACACCAGAATTGTTTAGTAAAAATTATACAACAGCCATAATCACAGGTCGTCCCAAAATTGAAGCATTGGCAGGTGTTAAGCAATTAAAAATTTCACCAGATTATATTGTTTCAGCAGACGATGTGTCCGCTCAAAAACCTTCTCCGTTAGGAATCAATTGGGTTCAAGATAAGGCCAATAAAAACCGCATGTGGTTTTGTGGAGACACTGTAGATGATATGCAAGCTGGAACCGCAGCTAACTGTGTATGTATAGGTATTGGTGAAAACGCTACAAACCTCTATAATGCAGGTGCAGACATTGTGCTCAATAACATCAATGAAGTCAGAGAATTATTATGATTACAATTAACAGAAAAACCAAAGAAACAGACATCACATTAAAGCTAGATATTAATCCAGATTCAAAAGTAATCGATATTGATACAGGTTTGCCCTTTTTTGATCACATGTTGGATCAATTGGCAACACACGCTTGTTGGAGTTTGGACATAAAAGCCAAAGCCGATCTACATGTTGATGACCACCATGGCATTGAAGATGTGGCCATTTGTTTGGGAGAAGCGGTGTATAGTGCTTGGAAATCGCAAAACAACAAAAGATATGGACAAAGATTACTGCCAATGGACGAAGCCTTGACTACCTGTGCCCTTGATTTATGTGGTCGTCCTTTTTGTGTGACGAATTTGCCTTTTTCACAAGCACAATTAGGAGGCATTAACACCGAAATGTGGGAGCACTTTTTTTATACATTTGCCATCAATGCCAAGATTTGTTTACACATCAATAATCAATACTTTAAAAACAACCACCACTTGATAGAAAGTGCGTTCAAAGCCATGGCTTATGCTTTTAAAGAAGCCTTACAGCCTTCTGATTATTCTGCCACCACAAAGGGCATGTTATGAGAATTGGGATTATTAACTTAAATTCTGGAAATTTACTGAGCATTGTTTCAGCATTTTCTAAGACTGGCAATGAAGTGGTTGTTCTGGATAAACCCGATTCAAATTTTGATGTTTTGGTGATGCCTGGGCAAGGCCGTTTTGGTTTTGTAGCAGACCAATTGAACAAAAACAATTGGCGGGAATTTATTTTAGATTGGATTGCACAAGACAAACTGTTTATCGGAATTTGTGTGGGCATGCAATTACTCTTTGAATCAAGCCAAGAAGATACTGGGGCCAAGGGTTTGGCAATATTTACAGGAGAAATTGAGAAATTAGACTTCCCCAAAACCCCAATGGTTGGCTGGGCACAATTGAATTCTGTTGATGAAAACAGTAATGGAAATTTTGTTTATTTTGTCAACTCTTTCGGAGTTCGTAACAGTGAATTTTGTCAAGCGACTGTTAATTACGGTAATGACTTTTGTGCGATAGTTCAAAAAGACAATGTTTATGGATTTCAATTTCACCCAGAAAAATCAGGTGATTATGGTTTGCAACTGATAAATGAAACTTTGCAAGGAGTAGCAGCATGTCAAAATTAATTCAAAAAACATCCTTGGTTCCACGTATTATTGCCTGTTTAGATGTGGCAAATGGCCGTGTTGTCAAAGGCACAAACTTCAAACAATTAAAAGACATGGGTGATCCGATTGAAATGGGTTTGCAATACCAACACCAAGGCGCAGATGAACTGGTTTTCTTAGACATTAAAGCCAGTGTTGATAAGCAAGATTCCGCCTTGTTATTGGTCAATAAAGTGGCAAAAACACTTTCAATACCTTTTACAGTGGGTGGTGGTTTAAAAATATTAGAGGATGTTGATAAGTTCTTTAATGCAGGTGCAGATAAAGTCACCTTGAATACCGCGGCAGTTTTGAATCCTAATCTAATTGATCAAATTGCCAACAAATATGGCTCACAAAGTCTCATCGTTGCAGTCGATGTTAATTTAGAGGCAAGTGGTGAGTTGGTTTTATATACACATGGTGGTTCGAAAAGAGTAGAGAAAAACTATGCTTCATGGATGAATGAAGTGATTCAACGGGGCGCAGGAGAGATCATGATCAATGCCATGCACAAAGATGGGACCGGTTCAGGGTTTGATTTAGATTTACTATCTAATCAAGATTATTCTGTTCCCATTATCGCTTCAGGCGGGGCCAATCAACCAGTAGACTTTTTAGACGCCATTAATGCAGGAGCCGATGCAGTTTTGGCTGCCGGGATTTTTCACAGAAAAGAATATACTGTGGAACAAATCAAAGACTATTTAATTAAAAACAAAATCAAAATGAGAACACAATCATGTTAATACCTTCAATAGATTTACTGGATGGCAAGGCTGTCCAATTACAACAAGGACAAGCCGAAAAGAAGATAATAGAAAAAGACGATGTATTTGCATTGTTAGAAGAATTTTCTATGTATGGCGAAGTCGCTATCATAGATCTCAATGCTGCCATGGGAACTGGAAACAACCAAGTGCTGATCGAAAAAATGCTTCGTAAAACACCGTGTAGAGTCGGTGGTGGAATTCGGGATTTAGATGTGGCTAAAGCTTACTTGGCAGCGGGTGCTAGCAAAATCATTTTGGGCACATCAGCCACTGCTGATTTTGTTAAAAAACTACCCAAACAATCATTGGTATTTGCCATAGATGCCAAAGGAGATTATTTAACCACACACGGTTGGAAAAAAACACAGGAGCAAAAAGTGATAGATATTATTCCTGAAATGGCCAAAAATTGTGGTGAATTTCTTTATACTCAAGTGCAAAAAGAAGGCATGATGGGAGGCATTGATAAAGACAGAATATCTGAAGTTATCAAAGCTTCAAACATACCAGTGACTGTTGCTGGTGGGATTAGCAGTTATGAAGATTTGCAATGGATTAACCAATTAGGCGCCAATTCACAAATTGGCATGGCGATTTATTCAGGCAGCATGGATTTAGACAAAGCTTTTATGTCTTTGGTTGATTTCAATAAATTGCCATTGATTCCAACGGTTGTTCAGGATTGTAAAACCAATAAGGTTTTGATGATGGCCTATAGTACGCCAGAATCATTGCAATTGGCATTATCACAAAGAACAGGGGCATATTATTCGCGCTCAAGAAACGAAATGTGGACCAAGGGTTTGACCAGTGGCAACACGCAAAAATTGGTTGCTGTTGACGTGGATTGCGACGGCGATACCTTATTGTTTTTGGTTGAACAAGGCGGCAATGCCTGCCACTTTGATCGGTACAGTTGTTTTGCATCCCAAAATCAAAATTATTCATTAGGTTATTTAGATGAAATATTTGAAAAAAGATTGGCAGAAGACACTAAAAAGCCATCATTTACTCAGGCACTATTCAGTGATGAGAACTTACAAATTGAAAAACTTAGAGAAGAATGTGAAGAACTCATCGAAGCAAAAGACCATAACCATGTGCGCTGGGAAGCCGCAGATTTGTTGTTTTTTACGATGGTTATGGCCAAATCAAAAGGAGTAGGCATATCTGAAATAGTCAATGATTTAAGGAGTAGAAACAATGATCGTTAATGCGATAGACTTTAAACGTTCAGCCATTGATGACTTGCAATCTATTGATGAGAAGGTAAAAGCCATTCTCAATGATATAGACAACAATGGCGATGAGGCGGTAAACCAATGGAATGAAAAGATAGATGGTAAACCTGCCAAATTTATAGAACTCTTGCCTTTTGAAAAATATGGTCTTGAGCCAGAACTATCACAAGCCATTTTAACGGCATATGCTCGCATCAAATCATTTTGTGAATTTCAAATGCGTGGTTTAAGTGATGAATCCTATTCAGATGAATTCGGTACATTTGGTTATGTGTATCAACCAATAGAAAACATTGGTGCCTATATTCCAGGTGGGAATTTTCCATTGATATCTAGCGCATTAATGACATTGACTCCAGCACAAGTGGCAGGGTGTTCAAATCGGGTGGCTTGTTCGCCATCGAATCACCCCGCTTTATTGGCAGCGGCTTCATTGGCAGGAGCGACTAGGTTTATTCATGTTGGAGGTGCGCAAGCCATTGGTGCATTGAGCTATGGTTTTGCCGATGTTGAGCCTGTAAACATGATTGTTGGCCCAGGCAATGCCTATGTTAATTCAGCAAAAGCGCAAGTTCAAGACCGAACAAAAATAGACACCTTGGCCGGTCCAAGCGAATTGATGATTTTTGCCAATGAATTAAGCAAATCAGAATGGATAATGTATGATGCACTGGCGCAAGCAGAGCATGATGCCAATGCCATTAGCATTATTGTTAGCACATCACAACAGCTGTTAGACAATCTTTACAGTTGTACAAAGGCACATGATTCGGGTGTTGAATTAATCAAAAACAACCAGATTCAGTTTGTACTTGCGGACAATCAAGCCCAAGCAATTGAATTGATCAATGACTATGCACCTGAGCATTTGCTTGTCACAGATAAAAATAGTGATACTTCTGTGTTTAAAAATTATGGTTCAATATTTATAGGTGAAAACTCTGCTGTGGCATTTGGCGATTATTGCGCAGGACCAAATCACACATTACCGACAAATGGTGCTGGAAAATATTCCGGTGGACTGAGTGTTCATCAATTTTTGAAAGTCCTATCGAGTCAAAAAATTAATGACAATGGCAGAGTTGAATTGGCAAAGACTGCATCAATTTTGGCAGAAGCCGAAGGCTTGGTATTCCACCAAAAAAGTGCTGAATTAAGAGGGTGATTGATACTAAATAAATTAAATCAATAAAAAGGAGGTTCGTTCTCGGGTTGAATGCTAAACCTTTTATATGTCCATTGGTACTGTTCGGGCGCTTTGTCTACAATGTCCTGGATTTTACTGTTCATGTAGTCAATGGATGTCTGCATGTCTGCATATATTTGATCATTGCTTTGTTCAAAAAAGACATCAAAGCCTGTATCTGTTCTCAATGCATAAGCAAAAAAGACGGGTACTTTTGTTTTGATCGCGAGTCTTGAGAACAAACTCATGGTATAGGTCGGAATCTTATAGAATGGCGCAAAAACGCCTTGGCCACCTTTGGGCCTTTGGTCGGGCAAAATTGTTACAAATCCTTTGCTCTTTAGGTGTTTGATGATTTTTCTAACGCCGTTTAGATTGGCTTCAATCTGCAAAGCTTTTGATGCGCCTCGGTGTTTGATCAACAGATGTTCAATTTTAGGGTCGGTCGGTGGCTTGTATAAGAACGCATATTGATCAAATTGAGCCAATACCAAATTTAGCACTTCCCAATTTCCCATATGAGGCAAAGCCAAAAGTAAACCATTGCCTTGGTTTAATGCTGCTGCAAAATCATCCAATCCGTAAATATTATCAATCAAGTTTTTATTGTCAGATTCTGTGCCCCAAATCTTACCCAGCTCGAACATGTTCATTAAAGTGGCATCGATTGATTTTCGGGCCAAATCTAATTGTTCAGATTGTGAAAGGTGAGGGTAACACTTTGATATGTTTGTGACAGTAACGTGTTTATTTTTACTGGACAATTTCCAGGTCAGTCCACCTATAAATTTTGCCAACCAACGGCCGCGCTTTAAAGACAAAGAACGTCCAATTTTTAATACCAGATTAAAGATGAAAGCTTTCAAAACGTTACCGTTGCTCTTTGGGCAGTGGTTCTATTTGGTTTTATTGACCAGTTGTCTGATCTTTATATTAAAGCCAGCAAAAAATAAGGTCATAAAAGGGCTGAGCCAATTAAATATAGCAAAGGCAAAATAGTCTTCTACCTTGACGCCAAGGACGCCAGAGTGATAAGCACCACAAGTATTCCATGGGACAAGAGCTGATGTGACTGTTCCTGTATCCTCCAAGGTTCTACTTAGATTTTCGGGCGCCAATCCACGATCTCTATATGCCTTTTCGTACATTTTACCCGGTATAACAATGGCAAGATACTGATCTGATGCGATGACATTGAGTCCAACGCAACTCATGACTGTGCTTGAAAATAATCCAAAAATTGATTTGGCCATTTTTAATAGGGCTTCAGTAATTCTTTCTAGTCCTCCAATGCCATCCATTATTCCTCCGAATATCATGGCGCAAATTATTAAAATAATGGTCCACATCATGCCCATAATTCCGCCAGATGAAAATAGTTCATTAAGCATTTCATTATCGGTAACGATAGCTGTATCAACAAATATGGCTTTTATAACAGTGGTAAAACTTGATGATGATAATGAACTGATGACATCACTTTGAAAGATAAAGGAGAAAACTGCAGCTAGAGTGACACCAACGGCTAAGGCAATTAGTGGTTTTGTTTTCATAATAATGAGTGCAACAACAACACCTGGCACAATAAATAATAATGGGGTAATATTAAAAGTATTGTCAATGGCAACTATTAAATGTCCAATATCAGCACTACCAGCGACTTCCAAATTCATGCTCATGATACTGAATGCAATAATGGTGATCACTATTGTTGGGACTGTTGTATAGGCCATGTAGCGGATATGGGTAAACAAATCTGTACCAGCCATGGCAGGTGCCAGATTTGTTGTGTCACTCAATGGAGACATTTTGTCACCGAAATATGCTCCTGATATAACAGCACCTGCTACCATACCTGTCGGTATTCCAAGGGCTGTCCCAATGCCAATTAGGGCGATACCTACAGTTGCAGTTGTTGTCCATGAACTGCCTGTAGCAATCGAAATAATGATGGCAATGATAACTGAGGCTGGTAAAAATATTTCAGGACTAAGGACTTGAAGTCCATAATAAACCATGGCGGGGATGATGCCACTAATCAACCATGTACCAGATAAGGCTCCAACTAAGATGAGTATCATTAATGGGATTACAATTTTTTTAAGATTTTCAATCACCTCTTGAAACATGAGTTTTAAAGTGACTTGATTAAACAAGCCAACAACTGCAGCGATAAAACCTGCAATGAGTAATATGTATTGATTGGTATATGCGCCAAGTAATTCTTGGTCTTCGACATAGAATATATTGTAGGCCAACATGGCCATCAGCGCTACAACTGGAATTAAAGCTTCTAATAAGCTGAGCTTGGTATTGGTGATTATTTTTTGATCCTGAATTTCAATTTCAGATATGTTGTCTTCTTGATTATCGTTAGCCATAATTTTTTATGAAATGAATTGAGTTGTTATCTTAAACGTTGCGACAACTGTAAGTCAATGGCTTATATTTTCTCTTGCATTAAATAGTGTTATGAATAACAATCTTGAATCAATATTTATTATAAAATTTTCTATGAAAGTCATTGCTGTTTTATTATTCGCTTTAATTTTGTCATCCTGTGTCAACACTGGACTGGGTCTTATTAATGGCATAGCAAAGTCTGGAAAATATTCCGTAAGTAAAGACATATCCTATGGCCCACACAAACAAAACAAGCTTGATTTCTATTTACCAAAAACACAAGAGATATCAGCTACTATTGTATTTTTTTATGGCGGTTGTTGGGGGCAATGCAGTGCACTTAATAAGCACCATTATTTATTTGTGGCAGAAGCCTTAACCCAGCAAGGATACGCAGTGGTCATTCCAGATTATAGAAAATATCCAGATGTAAAATTTAAGGAAATTATGGAAGATGCTGAAAATGCCGTTTTGTGGACCGGTCAAAATAGTCAGAAATATACAATAGAAAATAAAAGTTTGTTTATCATGGGGCATTCTGCTGGAGCACAAATAGGCGCGATGTTGGTCGCAAATGAAGATTATTTAGAAGAATCCTTGTTGCCTATTGGCGGGTTTATCGGACTGGCAGGACCCTATGATTTTTATCCATTCAGTGACGATTACATGTACCAGTTGTTTTCTTCAGAAAACGATTATTATAATTCACAACCCATTAATTATATCAATGGAAATGAACCGCCATTTTTACTTATACATGGTAAAAATGACAAAAAGGTCAGTCCAAAAAATGCCACTAACTTATCGGCGAAGTTGAGCAAATTTCAGGTGGATCATAAATTGATTATGCCGGAGAAGAAAAGTCATATTGGAGTGCTAATTAATATGGCAAAACCATTTAGGAAAAATGCTTTAGTCTTATCAGCGATTAATGATTTTATTGGCAAGGATAAAAAGGCCTTACGCACAGGCCATTAATGACCTATAGGTTGGGTAATAAAAACACTTGGTCATTAAACTCTAACAACACACCTTCTCTAACTATTGACTTAATTAACACTTGCTCGTCAATCAGATCACCTACTGCAAATTTGGCACCATTAATGACAACTAGTTGGTTCTCAGGGTTTTCGTCATAGACGTGAATATTGAGTTTAAATTTAGGCATTTCTTTTCTGATACTAAAAGGCAATTGATAAACATAGGTGTATTCAGATTTTTTAACTTTAGGCTCTGGTTTTTTTTGATTCTTAGAATCATCCGGCATTGTGAGTGTTATCTCAGGTTTCTTGTTTGTTGTTTCGCTTTTATTTTTTGTAGAGCCTGTGGGAATTGATTTTGTTTTATTTTGAGATTTTACATTTGTTTTTGCAGCATTTTCCTTGGTTTTAGCCACTCTATTCAGGTTTCTTTTGCTTTTTTCGGTCTTTTGTCTGGAAATTTGGCCTTGTTTTAATTTTTCTCTGACAGAAGCGTTATTGGGTTTTTGAATTTTTTTAGTATTGCTGTTGTTATCTTGCTTTATAGCTATAGCCTTATTGCTTTCTGTGTCTTGTTCTGGAGTTTGCTCAATTGACAGTGTGGCATCTGGAGTTGGTTTGGTATTATCAGCAGTATCGTTTAAGTAGTGGTAACCAAAATACAAGATAACTGCAGTGATTGTAATCAAAAACATGATTATAATCAGACCAGATTTTGATGACTTTTTAGAGTTAGCAAAGTTAAAATTGTCTATAGACGTTTTGTTGTTATCATCTCTTTTGTCGGATGATTTTTTAAGTGAATCTAATATTGTTGACATAGTATTTTATTTTAGAGTTGGTCCGTTATATGCGTTAAGGCTTAATGCCATTTGTGTTTCTGATCCAATAATGCCATCAGCCAGTAAACCATTTGCCTGTTGAAAATTGGTTATCCATGTTTTAAGACCATCAATGTCTATTGTTTTATCAGCTATTGTATTGGCCATTTCTAAGCTCCATTGTTGCATTTGAGCTGGATTATATTCTTGTAATAATTCAGCAGGCATGGGCCATATTATAAAATAAGTCCCCAACCATTGTTTTTCAAGCCATGATTGTTTAATCAATTCAACTTGAGCAGATTTGTTTAACACGCCCATCTTACCATTTTCAATCTTGGATAGTAAAACCAATGAGGAGTCTTCGAGTTGTAGCATAACAGGGCGATCAAGTTTTTTAATTTGATTAAAATTGCCTTGTCTGCGTATACATGCCATGCCTGTGTCGGTGCTATTTGGACATTGCGGTTTGTGCCAGTTTTTATTAATTTGGATGTCCCAAGACTTAAAATATGTCAACCAAGACACATTGGCTTGAGCGGGTACAAAATGTGTTTTTGCTGAGTATTGTATCACTTTAGGTTGGACTATGGCGGGATTAGTATTGCCATTCATTTGTTTATCTATCTTTGTTACTTGATAAATAATCGCAGCAGCAAATGCGGTCATTGCCAATAAAACCCAAATGACTTTGGGTGAAACAGAATTGTTTATTGATTGATGCGGTTCAATATTGTCAGGCAAGACCTCGGTAGCCGCAATAGATAAATGTTTGTTACTAATGGTTTGTACATCATCAGAATAGGCTGCCAACAATGCCCGGTCCATAAGCACATTAATTAACCTAGGAATGCCTTTGGTCAATTGAAAAGCTTTTTTTGCGGTGGTTGCAGAAACAATTTGAGGATTTCCACCTGCTACTTTTATCCGGTGTTTTAAGTAGCTTAATGTTTCATTGGCTGACAAGGGCATCAAATGATAGCGCGCAGTGACGCGTTGAGCCAGTTGGCGCAAATCATTTCTTCGCATGGTTGAACGCAGTTCTGGTTGTCCTATTAAAACAATTTGTAATAATTTTTGCTTGTCAGTTTCTAAGTTAGTTAATAGCCTTAGTTGTTCTAATGTATCTCTTGGTAAATTTTGTGCTTCGTCTATCATTACTACTGTGTTTTCACCATCTGACCAAGATTTTAATAGATATTCATTGAGCTTATCAACCATGCTATTTAGTTTGCCCTTAATGCCCCTTAAGGGTACTTTTAGTTCTTTGCAAATATACTCTAACAACTCAACAGGTGATATGGTTGGGTTGAGGATGAGGGCAATGTTTGTCTTTTCAGGAATCTGTTCTAGTAGTAAACGACTGATGGTGGTTTTGCCTGTGCCCACTTCTCCAGTCAGTTGAACAAACCCAGCACCACCACCGCGGGTAATTCCATAAACGAGATGCGCCAGTGATTCTTCGTGTTTTTCACTGAGAAAAACAAATCTGGGGTCTGGTGTTATAGAAAAAGGTGGTTCATCAAAACCATAGAAGTCTAGATACATATAATGAATAATTTAAAGTTGATAGTGATTCGACAAGTGCCAAATGAAAAGTTCAATTATATATTATATAGGCAGTATTAACACCAAGGTTACAATTATATATACAGATAAACAATTGCATTTATTTGATTTCCTTTAAAATTAATCTGAAAATCGATGTTTTGGTGGATTCACAATGGAACAACTTAATAGTATCATCGTAAATATGAGTTTTTTGGCAATGGTTTAGGCGGGTCAATCTCCTCATATCTATTTAAAGACTAAAAACACTGATCAATTATTAACTATTGTGACTTCTGGCACTATTTGACTTTCAATTTATCATACATAATGGTATCATAGTGATATCACATGAACTCTGTTGTGAATATCAAATTTAATAATAATTGGAGAATAAATATGATTACAGAGAAAAAAATACAAGCCAAATCTGGATTTACCATGCTATTTACATTGCTGGCAGCCTTGTTGTTAGACATAGTTTTGATAGTTGTTGCTGGTAATGCACGAATAATTCCATTAATGATAGTAAGCATTATTGCTATTCCGGTTATATTTGTCATGTTTTTCGGTTTGTTTATGGTGCACCCTAATCAATCGAAAGTGTTGCAATTATTTGGACGATACGTTGGAACCGTCAAAAACACAGGATTACGTTGGGCCAATCCATTTTACGCAAAAAAAGCAGTCTCTGTTAAAGTGAGAAACTTTGAAAGTGGTCAATTAAAAGTCAATGACAGTGCAGGTAATCCTATAGAAATTGCAACAGTGGTGGTGTGGAAAGTGGTCGATACAGCTGAGGCAATATTTGAGGTAGATGATTATGAGTCGTTTGTACAAATACAAACAGAAGCCGCCCTAAGGAATATGGCATCTGCTCATCCTTACGAGTCTCATCAAGGTGAAAAAATCACTTTACGTTCAAGCCCACAAGAAATTGCCGAATTGCTACAAAAAGAAGTGCAGGATAGGTTGGATAAGGCAGGTGTGGAAGTCATTGAGGCGCGCATTAGTCATTTGGCATACGCGCAAGAAATAGCGGCATCAATGTTGAAAAGACAACAGGCACAAGCCATAGTATCTGCCAGAACACAAATTGTAGAAGGCGCAGTGGGCATGGTTGAAATTGCTTTAGAACAATTAAGCACAAGAGACATCATTGAATTAGATGATGAACGCAAAGCCGCAATGGTCAGTAATTTATTGGTGGTATTGTGTGGTGAAGAAAATGCACAACCGATTATTAATTCAGGTAGCTTGTATTAAACATGTCCAAAAAGAAGTCATTTCCATTAAGGATTAATGAAGATGTATTGAAAGCAGTCCAACATTGGGCTGCTGACGATTTACGCAGTGTCAATGCGCAACTAGAATATATCCTTCGTGAAGCCTTGTGGAAATCAGGCCGCCTCAAGAAGCCCAGCCCTAAACAAATTATTGAAAAACCATAGCAATATAAATCTAATATTTACTCTTCGCTTATCTCTAATAAATCCGCATTGCCACCCACGGCAGCAATATTGTTGGTAATGGTTTTTTCTGTGACAAAACTTTCTAAATAAGCAGGTCCACCGGCTTTTGGCCCGGTACCAGATAATCCCATGCCGCCAAATGGATGAACCCCAACCACAGCGCCAATAGTGCTGCGATTAATATAGCAATTACCCACTCTGATTTTAGATGAAACATATTCGATGGTCTCATTGATGCGCGAATGTATCCCGAATGTTAATCCATAACCCGTATTGTTTATTTCATCAATCACCTTGTCTAAATCTGTGGCTTTGTAACGAATCACATGTAAAAAGGGACCAAACACTTCTTCCTTTAATAACGACAATGACTTGATTTCAAAGGCATGAGGAGCGAAGTAATAACCTTTTAATAATTCTGGTACTTCTAATGCTTTGATTAGAGTGCCATTTGTTTGCATAAATTTAACGTGTGTATTGAGTTTATTCAATGAGGTACCATCAATCAATGGGCCCACGTCAGAATAATAGTTTTCTGGGTGGGCAATATGCATTTGTTGCATGGCGCCAGATAGCATTTTTAATGTGTAATCAGCAATGTCTTCTTGAATAAACAAAACACGTAAGGCAGAACAACGTTGTCCAGCACTCACAAAGGCTGAGGCGATAACATCTTTTACCAATTGCTCGGGTAAAGTAGATGAATCAGCAATCATACAGTTTTGACCGCCGGTTTCAGCGACCAAAGTGGCAATAGCTGCATTGTCACGATTGGCCAAATTTTTATTGATTATTTGGGCTGTTTGAGTTGATCCTGTAAACACCACACCTGTTGTTAGATTTGATTGGCACAAAGCATTTCCGATTTCGCGGCCAAGACCAGGCACAAATTGAAATACAGATTGGGGAATGCCGGCTTGATGAATCAGGCAGGCCAAATAATAGCCAATAATAGAAGTCTGTTCAGCGGGTTTGGCTATCACACAATTTCCTGTGACCAGTGCGGCTACGATTTGACCAACATATATAGCCAAAGGAAAATTCCAAGGGCTGATACATACAAAGACTCCCTTGCCTTGTAATTGTAGGAAATTACTTTCACCTGTTGGTCCTGGCATCTTTAGGTTCTGGCCCATTTTTAATTGCGCATGGTGGGCATAATAACGACAAAAATCAATCGCTTCTTTTAATTCTGAAATGCTGTCAGCAAGGCTTTTACCTGCTTCATGACGCAATAAATGTAGTATCATGGTTTGATTTTCTTGCATCAAATCCGCCACTTTACTAATGGACTCTGATCGAGTTGACACATCTGTTTGGTTCCATTGGTAAAATGCAGAATTGGCATTGGATAATGCCAGTAAAGCATCCTGTTTGTTAGCATCTGTACAGTGACCTACTAGATAATCTAAGTTTGCAGGTGAATAAACCTCCTTTGCAGGGCTTTTGCTTTTGTAGCCTGGAATAAGTGGGGTTGCCCTTAATTTTTCATCACTAAACTTTGACAATTGCTTTTCTAAGTTTTCTAATGTGGCCACATCTGACAAATTAATGCCGTGGGAATTTTCGCGTTCTGGTTGAAATATGTCTTTTGGTAACGGTATTTGTGAGTGCCTGTGAGTTTTGTGGGCCCTAACAACCTCAATTGGATCGCTTGTTATGTCATTAATGTCTAGATCTAAATCGACCAATCGATTAACGAATGATGTGTTCGCACCATTTTCAAGTAATCTTCGCACTAAATATGGCAATAAATCTTCGTGACTGCCAACAGGAGCATAAACCCGGCAAGGAACATTTAACCCTTTAGGGTCAATACTTTGTACGTGTAATGCTTGGCCCATACCATGTAGTCTTTGATATTCATATCCCAGATTGTCACCTGCCATTACTCGAACCGCAGCGACTGTATTGGCATTGTGGGTGGCAAATTGTGGATAAAATTTATCTCGATTATCTAATAATTTCTGAGCACAAGCCAAATAGGAAATATCTGTGTTAACTTTACGGGTAAATACTGGATAATCATCTAACCCTTGTTCTTGTGAGCGTTTTATTTCTGTATCCCAGTAAGCCCCTTTTACCAATCGCAAAGGAATTTTACGGTTGTGTTTTTCAGCTAACTCAGTTAAAAAGTCAATTAAGCCACTGGCGCGTTTTGAAAAGGCTTGAACCACAAGTCCAAAACCTTCATAGCTAGGATCAAGCTGAGTATAAACACTTTCAAAAACCATGATAGACATTTCTAATCTGTCTGCTTCCTCAGCATCCACAGTCACTGCGACATTTAATTGGTTAGCCAAATCAACAATTTTTATAACATTGGGCACCAATTCTGACATCACCTGTTGTATATTGGCAATCTCATATCGTGGATGTAAGGCCGATAATTTGATAGAAATACTGGCAGCATCTTCAATGGATTTTTTGGTATTGGCTTTTGCTATGGCCTCAATGGCCCTGAGGTAAGAGGCCAAATAACGATCAGCATCAGCTTGTGTTAATGCTGCTTCGCCCAACATATCAAATGAATATCGGTAATCAACATGCTTTTTGGTTTGTGATCTTTTTAGGGCTTCTTTAATTGTGCGGCCCATAACAAATTGTTTGCCCATAACTTTCATGGCTTGATAAACTCCAGCTCTAACAGCGGGTTCACCGGTTTTATTTAATAATTTATCAAATACTTTAGATAACCCTTTTTTGTTTTCATCAACGTGTATAATTTTCCCCGTTAACATTAAACCCCAAGTAGAGGCATTAACAAAGGTAGAATCACTTTTCCCCATATGAGACTTCCAATCAGCATCCAGTAATTTATCTTTAATGAGTTTTTCAGCAGTGCCTTTATCCGGTATACGTAATAATGCTTCAGCCATACACATCAAAACTATGCCTTCTTTGGAAGACAAGTCATACTCTTTCATAAATGCATCAACCCCATCCATCTCATCAATACGGGCTCTGACATTTTCAACCAATTTAATTGCTAAAGATTTAATTTCTTTGCGCTTTTCATATCCCGGATTGGCTTGCTCTAATAGTTGATTGATTAATGTGTCTTCATCTATCAAATAATTTTTTGAAAATTCAAGTGCTGTTATAGTTCCAGTAGCTGTACGATTCACTTTTGTGCCTCATTTAAATAATTTTAAAGCATTATAATTCATATTATGAATAGTCCCAATCAAAAATTTATTAATTGAACTGAAAGATATTGGATATTAAGTAGAAGCTAAATGATGGGCATGAAAACTAATGTTGCAAAGTTAAATGAATAAAAGAGTAAAAAAATCGACAATCAATGAGACTATTATTAACGGCTCATGATAAAATGCGCGGGATTGACCTCGGCATAATTGAGTATGAGTGAGTAAAGTTGACTCTCAAACTCAAAGGACTTCTTGTCCTAATGTCCATATTAATATGGCAATATTAACTGATTATGCTAGGCACAAAGAAAAACTTGAGGGTAAAAAATCGATGAACAAAACAACAATAAGTTGTAATAAAAGCCTTATTGGCTTTATATTTACTGTTTTTGGTCTATTAATGACCAGCATGGCACATGCAGAATATGGATACAATCTTACCGAAGGAGTAACCGACTTCAGTCAGGAGGTCTATGGCTTACACATGATCGTTTTTTGGATCTGTTTAGTCATTGCTGTATTGGTATTTGGTGTGATGTTTTATTCAATGTTCGCACATAGAAAATCAAAAGGGGTTAAGGCCGCACAATTTTCGCACAGCACAACGGCAGAAATTATTTGGACAGTAATTCCAATATTAATATTGGTTGTTATGGCAATCCCGGCGACAACAGCATTGATAAACATGGAAGCCCCTAGACAATTGGATGAGAACGGCAAAGTGGTTGTCGATGCTGATGGCAATACTATCCCAATACAAATGGAAATGACAATCAAAGTCACAGGTTATCAATGGAAATGGAAATATGATTATTTGGGTGAAGGTGTCTCTATTATTAGTTCATTAGACAAACTAAGTAATGCAGCCAGACAAGCCAACCCAACTGTTAAGCTTGAAGATGTTGAGAATTACTTATTGGATGTGGACAATCCATTGGTTATTCCAGTCAACACAAATATCCGCATATTATTAACAGCCAATGATGTAATTCATTCGTGGTGGGTTCCAGAATTTGGTTGGAAAAGAGACGCCATTCCTGGCTATGTTAATGAAGCTTGGACCAATGTTAAAAAAATAGGGACATACCGTGGTCAATGTGCTGAATTATGTGGAAAAGACCATGGCTTCATGCCAATAGTTGTTAATGTAGTTTCTAAAGAAGATTATACTGCGTGGTTATCAGATCAAAAAGTTGGTGAAACAGTGAAAGTTGTCACAGCAACAAACAATAATAATGATGAAGTAATAACACCAGAAACGACAGTTGCAGAAGTTGTTGCTGAACCAGTAGAATGGACTCAAGCAGAATTAATGACCAAAGGCCAAGAGGTTTATAATATGGAATGCGCAACCTGTCATCAGACATCAGGTGAAGGCATGGGAGAAACATTCCCTGCACTCAAAGGCAGCGCTGTGGTCAATGGTAGTATTGAAGAAAATATTAAAACCGTGGTGTTTGGAAAAGAAGGCACGGCAATGCAATCATTTGGTGGTCGCTTAACTGAGAGTGATATCGCCGCTGCAATTACATACACAAGAAACGCTTGGGACAACACCGCTAAAGATGCTGTGCAGCCTGAAGACGTAAAAAAAATAAAGAACAGTTGAGGGTATAAAGAATGAGTCACGCAGATACGCACGATCACGATCATGATCATAAACCTAAAGGATTTGTGAAACGTTGGTTAATGACGACCAACCACAAAGACATTGGTACACTATATTTGATTTTTGCTTTTGCCATGTTCATTCTTGGCGGAGCTTTGGCGATGATAATTCGATTAGAATTATTTCAACCAGGATTACAATTTGTACAACCCGATTTCTTTAACCAATTAACCACAATGCATGCATTGATTATGGTTTTTGGAGCAGTTATGCCAGCCTTTGTTGGTTTTGCTAACTGGATGATACCTATTATGATTGGGGCGCCAGATATGGCTTTACCACGCATGAACAATTGGTCTTTCTGGATTTTACCTTTTGCATTTACCATGTTAGTTTCTACATTCTTTATGGATGGTGGTGCGCCAGCAGCTGGTTGGACATTGTATCCTCCATTGGTATTGCAAGGCGGCAAAAATTTGGCATTCGCAGTTTTTGCTATCCACATGTTGGGTATATCATCCATCATGGGTGCAATTAATGTTATCGCAACAATTATGAATATGCGTGCTCCAAATATGGGTTATTTAAAAATGCCTTTATTTGTTTGGACTTGGTTAATTACTGCCTTTTTATTGATTGCAGTTATGCCTGTGTTTGCAGGAGCTGTGACCATGTTGTTAACCGATCATTATTTCGGAACCACATTCTTTAACGCTGCCGGTGGTGGTGATCCAGTATTATTCCAGCACATTTTCTGGTTTTTTGGTCATCCTGAAGTTTATATTATGATTTTGCCATCATTTGGCATTATCTCAGAAATTCTACCAACTTTCTCAAGAAAGCCATTGTTCGGATATGTCTCAATGGTATATGCTACTGCCGCCATTGCTTTCTTATCTTTCATTGTATGGGCACATCACATGTTTAGTGTTGGCATGCCTTTTGGTGGTGAGTTATACTTTATGTATGCAACCATGTTGATTTCTATTCCAACCGGTGTGAAAGTATTTAATTGGGTTTCAACCATGTGGAAAGGAGCCATGACATTCGAAACGCCAATGCTGTGGTCTATAGCATTTGTGATTTTGTTTACCATAGGTGGCTTTTCAGGTTTAATGATGGCCATTGCACCAGTTGATTTCCAATACCATGATACATATTTCATTGTTGCGCATTTCCATTATGTATTAGTTACGGGTGCCGTATTTGCCATTATTGCTGGTGTTTATTATTGGATTCCAAAATGGACTGGAAACATGTACTCAGAAAGATTAGGAAAAATTCACTTCTGGTGGTCTACAATATCAGTTAATGTCTTGTTCTTCCCACAACATTTCTTAGGATTAGCAGGAATGCCAAGACGTATCCCAGATTATTCCACTCAATTTGCTGAGTTTAATATGTGGTCTAGTATTGGTGGTTTTGCATTTGGTTTAGCACAAGTGTTCTTTATCTGGATTGTTTATCGAACAATTAAAGGCAAAGGCACTACCAAAGCAACAGACCGTGTATGGGAAGGAGCCAAAGGGTTGGAATGGTTTATTCCATCTCCAGCGCCACATCACACGTTCCAAGATGGTGAGCCGGTAAAAGATGAACAATTGGCACATGTTTCAAGCCATTAATAATTGATTCATGGACAAAGAAGAATTAGAAAAAAGACGCAAGGCAGCCCGTCATACAGCGATTGGGTTGCTTATCTTTGCCATTGGTATTTTTACTGCATTTTATGTCATGAACATAATGTAGTGGTTAAGTTAAAACTATGAATAAATCAATTTTTAAAATGGTTCTGGTTGCAGTACTTATGTTTGGATTCGCCTTTGCATTGGTACCGCTTTATAATGTGTTTTGTGAAATAACAGGACTCAATGGGAAAACCAGTGGTCAAGTAGCAGAGGATGTATTGAAGACTCAGGTTGTAGATGAAAATCGCATCGTAACAATACAATTTGATGGCACAGTAAATTCAGAACTAAATTGGGAGTTTAGACCCACTGAATTTGAGATGCAAGTAACACCAGGTAAGTTATATAAAACAGAGTATTATGCTAAGAACTTATCTAACAGAGATGTAACAGGAAGAGCAACATACAGTGTTTCTCCTGGTAAAGCATCTTTGTATTTTAACAAAACAGAATGCTTTTGTTTTACTGAGCAAACGTTGAAGGCCAATGAAGAAGTCCTCATGCCTGTAACGTTTATTGTAGACTCAAAACTAACAAAAGATGTAAACATAATGACTTTGTCTTATACTTTTTTTAAGCTTCCGTCATCATAAGAAATATTTGAGAATTAGAGGGTAATATGTCAAATACAGAAGTATCAAATAAAAGCCACGATCAATATTATGTACCACACTTGGCCAAATGGCCGATTGTAGGTTCTATTGGTATGACTTTAGCAGCCGTAGGCGCTGCAACTTTCATGAATAGCGAAACAGCATCAACACCAGTGATGATGTATCTTGGATTTGCTGTCCTCATCTTTATGATGTTTGGGTGGTTTGCTGAGGTGATAAAAGAGTCTGAGGGCAACCTTTACAATCCTCAGGTTGATACCTCATTCAGAATGGGAATGGTTTGGTTTATCTTCTCTGAAGTCATGTTTTTTGCTTGTTTCTTTGGTGCCTTGTGGTATGTCAGAAACTTGTCTGTACCATGGTTGGGCGGTGAAGGTGTAGGCTTAATGACCAATACAGAGCTATGGTCAGGATATGAAGGTGTGTGGCCAACCAATGGTCCTGGTGATGTTGGCGGAAAGTTTGAATTAATAGATCCTTATCATTTGCCTTTGGTAAATACCATATTATTAATGGCCAGTTCAATTACACTGACAATTGCTCACCATGCATTGGTAGATGGAGCCAGAAAGAAAGTGATAGGTTGGTTGATTGCAACAGTACTACTAGGAGCTATTTTTTTATTCTATCAGGTAGAAGAATATATAGAAGCGTATCAGCATCTTGATTTAACTCTAGAATCTGGTATTTATGGATCAACATTCTTTATGCTAACAGGTTTTCATGGCATGCACGTTACCCTAGGTGCGATAATGTTAACTGTTATAACAATCCGTTTAATGCGTGGTCATTTCAAACCAGAAAGTCACTTTGGATTCGAAGCGGTTGCTTGGTATTGGCATTTTGTTGATGTAGTCTGGTTGGGACTATTTATCTTTGTTTATATCATCTAAATAGATAAATACAATTTGAAATATTAAATGCCTCTTTATTGAGGCATTTTTTTTGTCATAACAATGTGATTAAGTTTATAACATGGCACCATACCCATAAAAATTTTTGGCCATTAATCTAAACAAAAAAAAGCCCCACTATTGGGGCTTTTTGTTAGACTGAAAGATTATTGTTATTGGGTTTTAGGTAAGAGTGAGTGTGCTTGGAGCCAGCCCATCTTTAGTGCCAGTATTATCATTAAAAAAAGACCGAAGCTGACAGCAATTCTGACCGTTAAAAATCGCACAGTATTTTTGCCTTGGCCCTTATCGCGGATCATGTAGAACATCGCCAACCCTAGGTTATAGATGACAAATAACAGGATGATAACTATAAAAACTTTCATTATAAATTCTTTTCAGTATTCTTATCTGTGGCATTAGCAGATTCAGCAATCAATTTTTGTTGCTTAATATTTACCAAGTCGGCGACAATTCTAGCTGTTTCTAATAGAGCGAAATCGCCATCAGGCTCTGAATTGTTTTCAGTATTCGTCAATGAATCTTCTTCGTCTACTTCTACTGGTTCTTCTTGCTTTTCTGAGTTAAACAAAACAGCCACATCTGTCAACAATGGATTTAATTCTCCTTCTGTGATTTGTTCACGTTTGTTTTTTCTTTCAATTTTACGTGCTTCTTGTTTTTTTGTTTCAGCCTTTCTGGCCTCTTCAGATAACGATACTGATATGTCATCTTTAAAAGAATTATAGTAATCTAAATCTTCTTTAATAAAGGTAAATTCTGGGTTGACCATTTCTCTGGCTTTGTAAGATTTTCTTAATTGTGGAATATCACGGGTTAAGTCGCCCTGCATATTGTAGTTTGAACGTTTAATACTGGTCCATGGCAATGCGTTGTCATATTCACTTTCACCATAAGAGTCAGATCCAGCATGATCAGGGAATTGAATGTCAGGTATAACACCACGGTTTTGGGTACTGCCACCATTAATTCTAAAAAACTGAGACAAGGTTAATTTTAATTGCCCCATAGAATGTTCAGTGTAGTTGTTGGCATAGTTATCCAAAGGGATAAGGCTTTGAACAGTCCCTTTACCAAAACTGCGTTCACCAACGATGACTGCACGTCCATAATCCTGTAAAGCAGCAGCAAAAATTTCAGAAGCTGATGCCGAAGCACGATTGATAAGCACAACCATTGGTTTTTCCCATGAAACAGATTTATCTAAATCTCTGTCAACATTGATGCCGCCTCTAGAGCTTTTAATCTGAACAATAGGGCCTTTATTGATAAATAAACCGGTTAGATCACGTGCTTCAATCAGTGAGCCACCACCATTATTTCTTAAATCCATAATGACAGCTTCTACATTTTCTTGTTTAAACTTTTCTAAAATCTTTTTAACATCAATTGTGGTACTGCGATAATCTGCATCGCCTCGTGATTTTGCAGCAAAATCAAGATAGAAAGCAGGTAAATTTATCACACCAATCTTTTTATCTCCGTCTACTCCTTTAACATTTAAAATTTGGTGTTGTGCAGCTTGCTCTTCTAGTTTTACTTTATCGCGAACGATGGTAATAATATGTGGCTTGGTATCTAATAAATCATTCTTACTCAAAACAGATAACCTGACCACGGTGCCTTTGTCTCCTCTGATTTTTTCTACAACATCATCAACTCTCCAACCAACAACATCTATCAGAGATCCAGATGAACCTTGACCAATGGCCACAATTTTATCATCTGTTTTCAATTCGCCTTGCTTTTCTGCTGGCCCACCTTTTATTACTTTTTTGATGGCAACATGATCATCATCTTCGCCCAATAAAGCACCAATGCCCTGAAGAGAAAGACTCATGTTGATTTTAAAGTTTTCTGATACTCTTGGAGCAAGATAAGAAGTATGTGGTTCAATTAATGTTGCATAAGAGTTAATGAAATATTGAAAAACATCTTCATTATTTGATTCTCCTACACGTTTAGCAATGCGGTTATAGCGTTTGCTTAGTATGTCTTTAATTTTAGTTTCTTCTTTTCCAGCTAATTTTAAATTGAGGTAATCATTTTTAACTCTTTTTCGCCACAGATCATTCATGTCAGTTTCATTATCAATTCTGTCAATATTCTCTCTGTCCCATATGTATTTTTCATCAATATTAAAATCGAAAGGTTTTTCTAACATAGATAAGGCATAATCAGTTCTTTCTTGAATTCTTTTAATGTAGACAGTAAAAATGCGAAAAGCCAATTCTACATCACCAGATTTAATGGCGTCATCCACTTCATCTTTGTAAACTTGGAATTCTTGGACATCTTTGGCATAGAAATACCTGTCTCTTATACACATCTCCGAGCCCACGAGACAGGCAGAAATCTC
>OJDV01000121.1_pt1 | contig 36968 bp, 36 predicted proteins | sample 1592911 | NCBI WGS metagenome assembly OJDV01 (sample SAMN05416860, study PRJEB24817) | seawater metagenome | isolation source: Sea water | place: Canada:Atlantic | collected 2013-11 | reverse complement strand
AGATTTCTGCCTGTCTCGTGGGCTCGGAGATGTGTATAAGAGACAGGGATATAAATGAATTCAATGGTGGTGATTGGCTTAATGAACTTTGACTAAATGTTATTTAATAAGGGTTGTTTATTAATGCAGTTAAACATTGTATAGGTCTAATGAGGAGATTAACCATTAATAATTTTTTTACGGATATGGGCTTTTTCGGCCGAATCATCCAATATTATGTGGCCATTGTATTTTTGAATGATACCCAATTCTTTTAACATCTGTTGATAGTGTGGATAGCTTTGTTTTTTGACTTCTTGGTAATACAATTGAGAAAAAATCCGGGTATTGGTAATTTTATCCAAACGTGCAAAAGTTTCTCTTGCTGTCCACTCTTGAGAAGAATCTAAGCAGCAATCACTTAATTTATCTAATGCTTGAGATAAACTATTGCGCCCATTGGTTGCTTGTTGAAGAGCGACATCGGCTTTTAATGCTATAACAGCACCACCCCAATACATTTGCATTCTGTTTCGGCCTTTTGCATATTTTAATGTGGGTGCATTGTATTTGTTTGCTGTTTTTTGACCCCGTTCAAAACCAGCTAATAATTTTTCCCATGTACTTTTTTCATCTAATAAACCTGTCCTTGCCCTTGAAATGTTTTGATGATAGCTGGCAAATCCTTCAGATAACCAACGGTCATCTGGAGTATACGGTAATAGTAAGTGGCTAAACTCATGTGCAGCGGTCCAATCACTGATTAGTTCTCGGTGTGATTTATCAGGGTTAACCACAAAGAATACACCCGAACCACCATGTCTATTAACCTGGCCCCAAGGCACAGTGCCTCTGGTTCCTTTGATCAATAGCACCATCACTTGCACTTCTTTTATTGGAAAACCATTGCCAATGCTAGCCACAGCACCTGTCATTTGTTGAATCCAATCTGTGATGCTGTCTTTATTAAATGAATTATTACCATTGATAATGGCCAAGTTGAATTTACTATTAGATATGTCTAATTCCAATATATCAAATATGCCAAAACCAATATAGCCAACCCAACTATCAGGTGTATATTTAACAAAGTATTCTGTTTTGTTTGTGTTTCGAGAAATTAATGGCCATGGGGCTGAGACATTTACACCAGTGTCGTGTAAAAATGTTATGGTTACCTCTGAGTATTGGTTGTAAACGTCGCTTTTCCATAACCAATCTGAAATTTCTAAAACAGTATCATGCGGATGTTGTTTGTTTATGGAACTATTATTCAGGCGACTTCTTTGTTGCTTACTGTTGACACTGTAAGTCAAACAACCTTGTTTACCATCGGGTAGATTTATGTAACGGTTGCGGTGTTGGATTGGCTTATCATTCCATTTAATGTTTTGTATGAGTTTTTCAGCATTTCTTGAAATGGTGTGTAAATAATCAGGTGCTTGCTTAAAGCAGGTTTCTATATGCAATGTTTTATTAATGTGATCAACTTGAACCCTATAGTTATTTTTTTGAGCAGAAGTATTAGTGCTCAAAAAAAACACTATTATTAAGGTTAAATATAATTTCATAAAGTCAGGTGAAAATTTATTGGCATATATAAATGACCCAATAAAATGAAATAAGTTGCAGAAATTTATGTATACTTTACAATATATTAACCTTGCTAGATAATATCGCACACTCAGGATGACATATGAAGAATATATCAAGGCTTAATTTTTACTCAATGGTCATTCCATTAATTGCAAATTGTAACGCAGAGATATTTTTCATATGTCATCCCTAACCATATGATATTAAAAAGATAGGTCGCCGTGTGTTCGCGCATCACTTCGATATTTTTATTTGTTGTAGAGCGACTATGACTTCACAAAAATAACTCGTGAATGAACAAACACACGACGACTGAGTGAGCGATATTACCTAGCAAGGTTAATATAGTACACAATTTAATAACAGACATGAATTTTCATAACTTAAAATCCTTATTTTTTCTATCTATATTTGTTCTTTTAATATTACCATTTTCTGCAATTTCATCTGATTCTTTTATTAAATTAATTGATCAAATAAGAAAAGAAAACCAAGTCAGTGCCGCACTAGTTATTATCGTCGATAATGATAAAGTTATCTCCCAATCGTATTTAGGCACAGGCAGTTGGGAAAGTGACATGCCTTTTAATCATTCTAATATGTTTAGGATTGGTTCCATAAGTAAATCCTTTGCGGCCATTCTGGCCATGAAAATGCAACAAGCTGGCATAATTGATTTAACAAAACCACTTAATTATTATCTCAAGAAAAAATACATTGAAAACAATTTCAATACAGAAATTACCCTGGAACAATTATTAGAGCATACTGCTGGTTTACCTGAATTATCTCGAGCCGAATGGAATTACAACAAAAGCCAAAGTATATCTATTGATCAGGCCATGGATTTAAAGTTAGGTAATCATGTGAGCCAATGGCAGCCTGGCATGCATTCATCTTATAGCAATGTAGGTGCAGGATATTTGGGCTTAGCATTAGAAAAAGCCAGTGGTAAAAAGTACGAACATTTAATGCATGAGTATGTGTTCAAGCCATTAGGAATGCCTTCATCAACTTTATTCCTAGACAAATACGTTAGTGAAAGTTTAATAAAAGGCTATAACACAGATGGCAAAACACCCATTCCTTATTGGCATAATATTTACCGCCCGTTTGCTGCAATAAATACGGACACCAAAGACATGGTGAATTTCTTACAACTGATGCTCAATAATGGCATGCACAATAAAAAGCAATTTCTTAGTACAGATGATATAACTCGAATAGAAACACCCAAAACAACATTGGCAGGCAAGTCTAAATTAACCTATGGTTATGGATTGGGTAACTACCAATGGCAAACAAATGGTTATCACTTTTATGGGCACGGTGGAGATGCCGATGGCTACTTGTCACGGTACGGTTATAATAAAGAATCAGGATTGGCCTTTTACGTGATGATAAATGCCTTTCAACATGGAACACTAAAACAAATGCGCAATGTGATAGAAAACCATATCACTAAAGATTTACCAAAGCCAAACTATCCATTAAGACTTAAATTAAGCGACAAAGAACTTGCAAAAAACATTGGCAAGTACAAAAAATTGACCAATAGTTTTAAAAAACGCTCACAACCAAATGCAGTAGCATTTGAAATTATTAATCATGATGGAGTGTTGGCTATTCAATACAACACAGGATTCAAGCAATCCATTTATGCCGTTAATAACACACATTTTCGCTACGTGGACGAGTCAGTGGCAACCATGGCATTTATTACCCACGAGGGAAAAACCTACTTTCAGGGAGAAAGTGGAAACTATGTCAAAATTCAGTGATTAATCAAACCTCATTTTTTTTGAGGTACAAAAGGTTTTCTGGCTTTGTCTCTTTGACGAATCAAACCTTGTTGCGATGTATTGGCAACCAATCTTCCATCTAGTGTAAATACGCGACCTTGAGCGAAACCACGTCCCTGAGAAGCCACTGGGCTGAAGCAATCATACAACAACCAATCGTTAACATTGATGTCATGATGAAACCACATGGCATGATCGAGACTGGCAATTTGCAATGTAGGATCTAAATAAGAAACAGGGTGTGGAAATGTAGAAGTTGCTACCAAATGAAAATCAGACACAAAAGCCATCAACTGTCTGTGTAATGCCTGGTTATCTGGTACATCATGTCTGGCTTTAAACCAAATTTGGCGGATGGGCTCGTTTTTATTTAAATCAAATGGGTCTATATCATCTGCAAATCGAAATTCAAATGGTCCTTGAGTGGTCATTAAACGGCGCATTCGAGGAGTTAGTGAGTTCATTTGTTTTGTGCTTAAAAATGGTTTTTCATCCAACTCATCAGGTAAGGGGATTTTTGGAGCATCAACTTGATGTTCATAGCCATGTTCTTCAATTTGAAAAGACGCGGCAAGATTTAGAATAGGGCGGCCATGTTGGATGACAACGACTCTTCTATTATCAAAGCTGCGGCCATTTCTGGCCCTATCGACCTGAAACACTACTGGTTTTTTGACATCACCTTCGCGTAAAAAATAGGCATGAAACGAATGGGCTTGCTTGTTCTCAACAGTTCTGTATGCAGCGGCTAAGGCTTGAGATAAAACTTGTCCGCCAAATATGCGCCCAGTGCCAATGTCTAATGATTGTGCTCGGTACAGATTTTCTTCCAGTTTTTCTAATTGGAAAAACTCCAGTAATTTTTGCATCGCATTCATAATTATTGTCCTAATATACCTGTGTTAATAAGGTTGATTTGTTGCATGACTTTATCCCAAGGGAACATGGTACCTGGGTCCATTTTTCTTCTAATATAAATACTTGGGTCATTTTCGGATTTAATTAATCGCCTGTCTAAATCTTCATGGCCCGTGATGTATTTTAAATTGGGCAAGGATTTTTGTAATGTGTGTATCAGTTTAATCAAAGCATCTATTTGTGCATTTGGGTATTCATCGAACATGATTTGATGGTTGGTTTTGTGCCAATCAGGATAGCGTCCTAAATTGTCTAATTCAATGCCTATTGAGTTTTTATTGTGGTCTTTTACGTGGTGCGCCATGCGGTCGTTTTCAACCCATTGATAGACAAGGCCTGATTTTGAGATATAATAATGTCCACTGTTACCGGTTCCAGATTTGTAATGAACCTTTTCTCCGTAAACTCTTGCAGTTTCAATATCAGGTAATTCTGTACAATGAATAATAACAAACTCAATGTCTGAGATGTTTCTTGACTCTAATTTGTCGTTATAAGGCAATAAAGCAGAGAGTTGGTTTGACAAGGACTTGGCCCCAAAAAAATATTATTTTAACAAATTTATTCATTTTAGTAAGCTTTTTGATTATTATTAGCAATTTATTGTATATTTAGCAAAATCATTCAAATTATTATTTGCAAAGGCAATATAAACCAAGTAAAATCCGCCGGCTATGAAACAACTACCCGATAAAATTGCCCTAGATAAGGCAGTTAATGGACAAAGGCACTATCAAGGAAGCATAAAAATTCAACAATTGTCACGTTTAACAGAGATGTTAGCTGAAGACAGTGGTGATGTTGAATTTTCTATACAGTTTGATAGGGCTGCAAGATTGCTGGGAAAAGCTCGGGTTAAAGTAAAAACTGAATTGGCACTAATGTGCACAATCAGTTCAAAACAATTTATGTTTCCTGTGGATATTGATTCGACAATTGGCTTTATTGATGACCTTGCTTACGAAGACTTGATAGGTGATGATATGGAAGCTTCTTGGGTAGAAGAAGGCACAGTTAAACCACATGAAATAATTGAAGATGAGTTAATTTTAGCAGTACCTGATGCACCATTTAATGAACATTATGCAGATGATGACATTGAGGAAGCCAGTATGACTGATGAAAAACCGAACCCATTCGCAGTATTGAAAAATTTAAAATAATTTTGGAGAAATTAAAATGGCTGTACAAAAGAGTCGTAAAACACCATCAAAAAGAGGCATGAGACGTTCTCATGACAACCTTAAAGCACGTACATTATCTACTGATTCTGAGAGTGGTGAAGTTCATATCCGTCATCACGTCAGTGCTGAAGGTTATTACAAAGGTCAAAAAGTCATCGACATGGCTGATGATTTTGTAGAAGATCAAGAATAACTATAGTAACTTTTTTGCATTAATTGTATAATTATTGCATTACATTATTATTAATCTAGAAAAACTTACTAGATTAATAATAATAAAAAGTTTGATGTGACTAATTGTTCACATTAAATAAAGAAACAAAATATCACCAAAGCGGAGCTTAAATGCTAAATTTAGGCTCCGTTTTTTTATGGAATTTAAAATTTATTTTTGTGTCAATGGTGTATTAGTTATACAATCATGTAGAGTAGTGTACAATTCTCAGTCTAAGATATGAATAAAATCAACCAAATCAGCACCATGAAAACCACCACAATCGCAGTCGATTTGATGGGTGGAGATGCGTATCCAGACGATCGCTTGGAAACGATATTGTCTATAATAAAGTCTCAAAATGACATTAACTTCAGGGTTTTTGTATCAAAAAGTTACCTCAATACTATTGCTCATCGTATTCCATTACTAGATAAAAATAGAATTTTATTTATAGCATGTGGGCGATCAATTTCAATGCAAGAATCAGCTTTTACTGCTTTGCGTCAAAAACGTGATTCTAGTTTATCATTGGCGATTAAAGATGTGGCTTTAAAAAATGCAGATGTATCAGTAACAGCAGGAAATACAGGAGCATTGGTAGTGTTGGCTAAATATTGGTTGAAACCCATGAGTGACATTGAAAAACCAGTATTAGCAACCTTACTTCCGAGCAAATCAAAACGGGCTTTGCTTCTAGACGTGGGTGCAACCATTGATGCCCGTGCTTATGATTTATACAATTTTGCCCGATTGGGCAGCGCATGGCAACAATCGGCTAATGACATAGAAAAACCAGAAGTGGTGTTGTTGAATGTTGGCATGGAAAACAACAAAGGTGACGACACAGTCAAACAGGCCGATGCGATGTTAAATGAATCTGAATTAAATTATAAAGGCTTTTGTGAAGGTACCCATTTATTTAATGGATTTGCTGATGTCATTTGTTGTAATGGCTTTGTAGGTAACATAACATTGAAGTCTTGTGAAGCCATGGCATCTTATATAAAAAATGAAAGTTCTGATGCACCAAAAAGCACAATCTGGCAGAAAATCAAAAAAGGAATGCGAATTGTTGAGCCAGATAAGTATAATGGTGCACTTTTATTGGGTTTAGATGGCCTAGTTATTAAAAGCCATGGTAATTGTAATGCCATGTCTTTTGAGTCAGCTTTAAAACAAGCATACAATACATCGCAACAACCCATAGTGTCACAAATGATAACAATACTGGAGAATTCGTAAATGACAATTTATTCAAAAATCATTGGTACTGGCAGTTATTTGCCAGAAAAAGTCATCACAAATAGTGACTTAGAAAAAATAATAGACACCAGTGACGAATGGATTCAAGCACGAACGGGGATAAAACAAAGACACGTAGCTGCAGATGGCCAGTATACATCTGATTTATCATTTGAAGCTTCCAAGAAAGCCATTGAAGCTGCAGGGATTAGCGCAGATGATTTAGATTTGATTGTTGTGGGTACAACCACTCCAGATTTGGTTTTTCCTAGCACAGCTTGTTTATTACAAAGTAAATTGGGCATTAAAGAAATTGGTGCTTTTGATGTAAACGCTGCATGCAGTAGTTTTATATATGCACTCAGTGTTGCCGACAAATTCATCAAATCTGGAAGCCACAAAAATGTTTTGGTTGTTGGAGCTGAGACACTGACCAGAATTTTGAATTGGGAAGACAGAACCACAGCCGTATTATTTGGTGATGGAGCTGGTGCTGCAGTTTTAACCGCCAGCGAAGAACCAGGAGTATTATCTTCACATATCCATGCAACTGGTGATTATGCTGATTTATTAAAAACCAATGTTGGTCCTTCAACAGGATTTAAGGAAGAAGACATCGCCATATCTATGAAAGGCAATGAAGTATTTAAAGTGGCAGTAAAAACATTAGGACGCATTGTAGATGAAACTTTGGCTCACAACAACATGGATAAATCTGAAATCGATTGGTTGGTGCCGCATCAAGCCAACTTACGCATCATTACAGCCACAGCTAAAAAATTAAAAATGAACATGGATCAAGTCATTGTGACAGTTGATATGACAGGCAATACATCAGCTGCATCAGTTCCAATGGCATTAGATTCAGCCATACGATCAGGCAAAATACAACGTGGTCAAACTGTACTTTTAGAAGCTTTTGGTGGAGGATTCACCTGGGGTTCTGCGTTGCTAAAATACTAACTAATTAATAATTAAGGGGCACAATATGAAAAACCTTGCATTTGTTTTTCCAGGGCAAGGCTCACAGGCTGTGGGCATGCTCGATGACTTGTTTGAAAAATATCCACAAATTCAACACCAGTTTTCCAGAGCAAGCGATATTTTGAATGTTGATTTATTTGAAATGGTCGCAAGAGACCCACATAACTTACTTAACCTAACAGAATATACCCAACCTGCATTATTGACCACGTCAGTTGCGATTTGGAATCTTTGGAATGAGCAATCCGAAATTAGACCAACCTATATGGCAGGACATTCATTGGGTGAATATTCTGCATTGGTTTGTGCAGGAGCACTGGATTTTGAAGATGCTGTATTGTTAACTCATAAACGCGGCCAATATATGCAACAGGCTGTTCCCGAAGGCACAGGTGCCATGGCAGCTGTATTGGGTTTGGATGATGAAGTTGTCATTGAACTGTGCCAACAAGCCGATTCTGGTGGAAATGTCAGTGCTGCAAATTTTAACTCACCAGGACAAGTGGTTATTTCTGGCGCTAAAGAGGCTGTTGAGAAAGCCAGTGAATTGGCCAAGGAGAAAGGCGCAAAAAGAGTCATGCCATTACCGGTAAGTGTGCCATCTCATTGCCAATTAATGCAACCAGCAGCAGAAAAATTAGCTGAAGACCTAGAAACAGTCAATATTAAATCTCCAGATTTTCCAGTCATTCACAATGTTGATGTATTGCCACATATTTCACCAAATGAAATCAAAAAAGCTTTGGTAGAGCAGCTATATAAGTCTGTAAAATGGAGCCAGACAAATCAATTTCTTATGGAAAACAATATTATAAATATTACCGAGTGTGGCCCCAATAAAGTATTATCTGGTTTGGCTAAACGCACCAATCGTGCATGGAATATTAACAGTTTAAATACAACAAAAGGCTTCGATAAAGCCCTTGGAGCAGAAGAATAATGAACATTAGCATAGAAAACCAAGTCGCATTGGTCACTGGTGCATCTAGAGGTATTGGTGCTGCAATTGCAGATACTTTAATAGCAGCAGGCGCCTATGTCATAGGAACAGCAACCAGTGAAGCAGGAGCTGCAGCCATATCAGAAAAATTGGGCACAGGTGGAATAGGCAAGGTATTAAATGTAAGCGATGCGGATTCAATAGCCACTTTAATGAGCGACTTAAAAACTGCAAAAACATTGCCAACTATATTGGTTAACAATGCAGGGGTTGCCAAAGATAACCTTTTAATGCGTTTAAAAGATGACGAGTGGGATTGGTTAATGGACACCAACTTGAAATCAGTTTACCGCATGAGTAAAGCCTGTATAAGGCCCATGATGAAAGCTAAGACTGGCCGTATCATTACAATCGGATCTGTCATTGGATCAATGGGCAATCCAGGACAATCTGTCTACGCAGCAGCCAAAGCCGGTTTGATTGGTTTTAGTAAGTCACTGGCCAAAGAAATAGGCTCAAGAAACATCACAGTAAATGTCATCGCACCCGGATTTATACAAACAGATATGACCAAGGACATGGATGATACCAATAAAGAAGCATTAATGAAAGATGTGCCTTTGGGTAAATTGGGGCAAGCACAAGACATTGCCAATGCTGTGCTTTTTTTGGCATCCAATATGGGTGACTACATTACCGGCGAGACGCTACACGTCAACGGCGGCATGCTCATGAATTAATGGTTTATATCACGCTATAAACTCTGAATCTCAGCACTTGATAAATAATCACTAACACTCCGTTGGCTCATATTTCCAAGCACAGACCTACACTCGTTCCCACGCTCCGTGTGGTAAAGCATATAATATTTAACCGAGACAGTTGATGAAAGAAATAAAAATATGTGCTAAAACTGTTGCGAATATGCCAGTTGGGTTTTATGGGAAGTTTTGTACGCAGGTTAATGGTGAGCGTCATACTTGGTTTATTCAGAGTTTGGTAAAGGCCACTGAAAAATTACCTGTCATTGATATTGAGTTATGTGAGCTTAATGAGTATCTGGATGAAAATGCTTGGTTTCATGGAGAAAATGAGCCGACGATAATAGCGATTATCGAGCATTATCAAAGAGTCGAGAAAGCTGATTTGTCCTTTCCAATAATAATTAATCCTGAACTTGGCGTATTGGATGGTCTTCACCGACTGGCTAAAGCCCATGTTTCTGGCCTATCATCAATCAAGGCAGTGGTGCTAAGGGAACTTCCAGATCCTGATTATATTGGTGATTTTTAGTAATTAAATGTCTCATTTGCTAATATCGTAGCTTAGACTTATAATAAATATTGTGCTACATGAGGTGCTTTAATGACAAAAGTTTATAAAGGGTTAATGATTCTGGGTCTGTTAATGATTGGATTTGGGGTTTATTTTATTGCGGTAGCGATGGCAAGTAAAAGTTGGGATCAAGTTGAGGGAACAATTATTAATACACGAATCCCAGCCACTTTATCTAATACAGGTAGCGCAACACAAAGACATTTGGTTTACAGGATTGAAATCACTTATGCCTATGATGTGGATGGTAAAACCTATGAGAATAGCCGATTTTCATTGGGCACAGGTAATACTGTTGAAGGAGGGTTTAATGAAAAATCTGAAGCCAGGAAATGGTTAAAAACTTTTGATTATTCATCTGGTAAGAAAGTCACTGTATTTGTCAAATCAGGTGAGCCTGAGACTACTGTTATTAGTTCAGGGATTAATATTGGGACAATTATGCCGATCTTATTGGGGTTACTGTTCTTCTTCTTAGGATTCTTATTGCATAAATTTATTCCGCCTGTAGTTAAGCCAGAATAGCTTTTAATTTAATACCGAATCGCTGCATGAAATTATGCATATAATGTAGTGATAATAAATTTTTGATTTTAGATTTATCCAATAAATTCATTAGGAGTTATATGCTGTTAAGTTTTTCTTCTAACCTCAAGTAAAATCTATTACTAGAATCAATCCTTAATGCTTTTTGAATTTTATTTTTTGCTGTCTCAACTAATGTATTTCTTTCAAGTTGGTTTGTTATTTTCTGTGATTTTGTCAATAAGTACTTCGCCCACAGGAAATTAATTTCGTCATTATTTGGCATCTCCGCACTGATTTGCAAAAACATCTTGTCGGTGACGGTATATTTTTCATTGTCTAAATGAGCATACAATGATTGTAACCATAATTTAGAGAGCAATAAATTTGGATGATTCGCATTAATCATCTCTGTTTTTTCAATAGATTGATTTGCCGATGTTAAATGGTGCTTGACTGAGTTGATATCCGAAGCATCAATTTGCGATTCTGCTAAAAGCAAATGTACATTGGCAATATTCAACTCTACTTTGGGTTCGACCAATAATTCATTAGTGGCCAATTCGAAGAGTTCTAGTAATTTTTCACCTATTTGTACAATATTTTCGCCATTAATATAATCATATTTTAGTTGGACGAAATAGACCGAAGCCATGTCGAGGTAGAATTCTCTCTTGTCACCGATGAGTAGTGATGTGTTATTTATTGATTGCTCAAAAATATATTCCGCCTTTGTTATAGTTGGTATGATCTCAAGATTCTTTCTAAACAATAAATCAGCTTGTAATCCATATGCAGATATTAAGTCTGAACTCAGATAAGATTGGTTAGATGGAGCAAATATAATCGATTTTTTATAGTAATCAATGGCTAAATTTATATCTGTGTTATCTAAATGCCCAGTATTAAGTAAATGCATGGCCTTTATATTATGAAAAAGTGCTTTTGTCCACAATGCTCCATAATCATCACCAGTATCAGATGATTGGAGTATCCATTTTTCTGCTTTATCAATATGAGGCATTGGGTTAAAATCATGCAATATTTCTCCTTGGGCCATTATTAGATGAATCCTTGCCAATAAATTGATGGCAAATTCATCACCTGGTAAAGTAATTAAATAATTTTCACAGGCTTGGATCGCTTTTCGGGAATGCAATTCAATGTCTTGGCCAGTTCTTTGAATGCTATCAAAGAGCAATATATTATTAACTTGGCACAGGCCAAGATAGTTTTCAGGGTAACTTCTGGCCATTTCAGTGGCTTGTTCAAAATTTTCAATGCTGAGCAAATATAGGCTTTTGGCTGTGTCCCAATTACCAGCTTGAATAGCGGTATCTGCTTGAGTTAATAGTATTTCTGCCTTGAGCCTTATTGCTTTTTTATCCCAACTTTGTTCTTGTATAATTTCATTTAAAAGGACAAGGCCAGCATCTAATGACTCTGTAAGTGCAATTTTAAAGGCTTCATGTACTGCGTTTGGTTGGGCTGTATTGTTGATGTATTTTATCGCAGGGGTTAAGTATTTTTCTCTTAATTCTTCGGCTTGTAATGCTTTGGAAACACCATAAATAGATGAATAATCAGAAGTTTTATCTATGTATAAACCAATCCATGCGCGGGCTAAAAGGTTTGGGTTGGCATTGGATCTTTCAAGAAAATCTACTGCGGTTTCAAAATCTTCAGATTCTAAATAAATAAGGCCATGTAATTGTGTTCGGTCTTTTTCAGTCAACAATGTGTCATTATCAATCTGAATATACAATTGAGTTCCTCTTTCTAAAACTTGTTCTATTTCAGATTTAATATCATGCTTTGGAAGAACATAAATTTGTTCTGCTTCTCGCACCAATTGATTAATATTATCAGTATAGGTTTTGGCCAATTCTGAACTGTTGTTAATAATCATTGATTCACGCCACTGCAAACCCATGACAACAATTAATCCAGTAATAATAAACAAACCAACAATTTGTAAAATTCTCTTTTTTTTCTTTTTTGGGGCCAAAATAATATTTTCAATTTCGACACAAACATCAGTTGCAGATGGTCTGTTTTCAGGCAGTAATTGACACAAGTTTTTAATGAGTTTTGTGATCGGTTTGAATGTACAAGTGAAATCAGATGTTTCTCCTCTTTGAACACTATCAAGTAATTCGAATGTTTCAGTTGCCTCATAGGCATTTTCATGACTAAAAAGTTCTTGGATAATGATTCCTAAAGAATAAATATCACTGGCTGTTGATAATGGCTCTCCTCTGGCTTGTTCAGGACTCATGTAACGAATGGTTCCGACTAAAGATCCTTGTTTGGTAAACCCAGAGTGATTATTTTCATTTTCATCAATATTTGATTTTATTGCCATCGGGTTACTTAAAGATTGTGCAATTCCAAAATCAAGCACTTTTACCTGATGCTCATCTGTTATCATGATGTTATCAGGTTTTAAATCGCGGTGAACTATGCCATGTTTATGCGCAGCTTCCAGTGCTTTGGCCAATTTTAATATGACTTTTAATAATTCATCATAATCTAAAAAGACCTCATTCAGTTGTTTACCATGAATCAATTCTAGGACCAGATAATCCCTGCTATCGGTTTCAATATAATCATAAATATGGCAAATTGATGGGTGGTTTATTTTCGAGAGAATTTGCGCTTCTCGGATAAACCTCTGATGGGTTGATTCGACTTGTAAATATTCGCTGCGAATAGATTTAATTGCCACTTTGCGTTTAAGTTTTTCATCGTATCCTTGATAGACTGATCCCATGCCACCTTTTCCGAGCATTTTTTCAATGGTTATACGATTGATCTTAGTGCCACTTTCTAAATCTTCTGGTTTGTGATTTACATCGACATTATTACTGGAATTACCTTGATCAAAATGCTGAGTGATGGCTTGCTGGTCATTGATTATGCCTTCAATATGGTGTCTTAGTTCTGAATCATTAATTTGTGTTATAAGCTTTGCACGCTGATCACCGACTGATTCTAGTACTTGTTTTATGACTTTATATTGTTCTGTTTTATTAATCATTTTCCGGGTTTTATGTCTTACTCAATAAAATTTATAATTCTCCAGTTTCCATGATTTTATCATAAAATAAAAGTGACTTAAGTATAACTTATATTACCATTTCATTATTTGTCATTATATGGTGGTGTTTTTCTTCCTTGTATTTCTTATTTAGCATTTAAACACGTAAATAAATATTTTAAAGCTATGCTAATCTTTTCTATATAGTTTATATAATACTTCCATTGCAAAGATACCAGTGTTTTATCTGTACAAGGTCATTACTATGTGATATATAATATAATAATAAACAATCATGTTTATTAAAAAGGGGAGAAATCTATGAATAAATTGATAAAATTTATTACACTTACACTTGTTTTTATATGTTCTGTTAGTCAAGCTCAAAAATGGGATAAAAAACAAACAGAAGTTTGGGAAGCAGTTCTGGGATCATATGCTGATATTGATAAAAATGATGCGAATTGGACAGATAAGTGGGTCACTGCTGATGCTATGGTTTGGGGTGGAACAAATCCAATGCCGCGTAGCCGTGAGTCATCAAAAAGGTGGTCAACTTATAGTATGCCACTATCAAAAACCTTGATGTCTGAATATTCACCAACTGCAATTGTAGTTCATGGGTCAACGGCTGTTGCTCATTATTACTATTCTAATGGTGCTAAAAATAAAGAAGGAAAACACAAAACCACACACGGTCGTTGTACTGATGTTCTGGTTAAAGATAAAAAGGCCTGGAAATTTTTATCTTGGCATTGTAATGATGCACCTTCTAGTGATTAGAAATTCGAGTATTCTATAAAAAGTTAAAAGGAGCTTCGGCTCCTTTTTTTTATCCCTTTCATTTAATTGAACACAGTCAATCAATATACAGTATTTTAATGATTTATCATTTATTCCAAAAATTGATTCTCAATTAACTGTGCTTCTATATAATGGTGTAATCTAAGAATTAAGAGAAAAAATATGAAAATCAGCAGTTGTTTTGATGGCGGAAGAATAGAGGTGGTTAAAACCGATTCTTTCAATGATATTCAAGTTAAAATAAAAAAAGATTCACATTCTGACTTTCTGCAATGGTTTTCATTCAGATTGCATGGAGTTAAAGACCAAGAATGCACACTTAAAATAATCAATGCGGGTGAAACATCTTATACCGATGGTTGGAAAGATTACGATATCTGTGCATCAACTGACAGAGAAGAGTGGTTTCGCATCCCATCTAATTATGATGGAAAGCAACTGACGGCTGATTTTGTTACGGATACTGATGATATCTATTTTGCTTATTTTGCGCCTTATTCATTTGAACGCCACCTAGATTTGCTGGCTTTTGCTCAAAGTTCAGAACATTCCCGATTGATTAATCTTGGTGAAACAGTAGATGGCAGAGATTTTGATATGTTAGTGATTGAAGATTCTGAAGTTGATTTAGTCGAAAAGAAAAACATATGGATAATAGCACGCCAACATCCGGGTGAAACAATGGCCGAATGGTTTGTAGAAGGCCTATTGGAGTCATTATTGGATACCGACAACCCTACTGCCAGAAATCTATTGCAACACTGCCGATTCCATGTGGTCCCCAATATGAATCCAGATGGCTCATATCGAGGCAACCTGCGTACCAATGCCACTGGTGCTAATCTTAACCGTGAGTGGTTGGAACCGACCATGGAAAAAAGCCCAGAAGTATTTTTAGTGCGGGAGCAAATGCACAAATCAGGATTGGATATGTGTCTCGATGTACATGGCGATGAAGCGATTCCTTATAATTTTGTTGCAGGCTGTGAAGGCAATCCAAATTATAATGAGCATTTAAAAGATTTAGAAGATACCTTTAAAGCTGCCTATGCAGCAGCCAGTCCTGATTTTCAAGATGTGCATAAATATGATGATGATGAACCAGGTAAAGGTGATTTAAGAATTGCCACTAATTACATTGGTGAAACATTCAATACATTGGCATATACTGTAGAAATGCCATTCAAAGATAACCATGATTTACCTGATGAATTTAATGGTTGGTCTGCAGATCGTTGTAAAAAGCTTGGCGAAGATGCGCTTATTGCAATAAATAATACCTTAGTTAAGTTATAAGATATTTTTATAAACAATAAAAAAACCGGAACATAACAGTTGTTGGATTCCGGTTTTTTTTATCAATCTAGAATAGATTCTAGAATATTTTTTACCAAGCCATGGCATTGGATCTTTGCCAGTCGTATTTCCAATCCTCAGGCAAGGTTTTTTCGGACAATAGGCAGCTTTCGGTAATACCTGGGTAAAGTTGTGCATAGTTTTTCACGACAGTGCCATTCACTCTTTGGTTAATATGTGCTGGTTCTAACTGATCCAAATGATCTAAACCTGCAACGGCTAAGAGTTCAGCTAAATTTTTAACGGTTTCATACTGATAAGCTTTAACTCTTTTGGCTTTGTGTTCTACATCTAATGACTTAAATCTGGCAGGGTCTTGGGTGGCGATTCCTGTTGGGCAATGATCTGTGTTACAGGTTCTGGATTGAATACAACCCAAGGCAAACATCATGCCACGCGCTGAATTGACTGTATCTGCACCTAAGGCTATGGCCCTTAATAAATGGAATGCTGAAAATACTTTGCCAGATGCAATTATTTTAATTTTATTTCTTAAACCAATGCCAATCAGTGCACTGTTAACAAAAATTAAAGCATCTCTTAATGGAGTGCCCACTGCATTGGTCATTTCAGTGGGTGCAGCACCAGTGCCACCTTCTCCACCATCAACTGTGATAAAATCAGGTGTTATTCCCGTTTCTAGCATGGCTTTACATATGCCTAAGAATTCGAATTTATTACCAATGCAGAGTTTAAAACCAACGGGTTTTCCACCACAGAGCTTGCGAACTTTTTGTACAAATTTTAATAATCCTACTGGTGAATTAAATGCGGTATGAGAAGGCGGCGAGATGACATCTTTTCCCATAGGAACGTGTCTGATTTCAGCAATTTCTTGGGTTAATTTAATTGCAGGCAATATGCCTCCGTGACCAGGTTTTGCTCCTTGTGAGAGTTTAATTTCAATCATTTTAACTTGTGGAAGGCTGGATTGTTGTTTGAATTTTTCATCATCAAAATTGCCTTCTTCATTGCGACAACCAAAATACCCTGTTCCTATTTGCCAAATAATATCTCCTCCATGTTTAAGGTGATAAGGGCTCAAACCTCCTTCTCCAGTATTGTGTGCGAAACCGCCTTTTTTAGCGCCTTTATTGAGTGCCATAATGGCATTTTGACTAAGTGATCCATAACTCATGGCAGAAATATTCAAGGGTGATGCATCATAGGGTTGGGTGCAATCAGGACCACCAAATTTGACTTTTAAATTGTGATCTACATGATTTTTTGGATTAATTGAATGGTTGATCCATTCATATCCGTCTTTATTAACATCAAATATGGTTCCAAATGGTCTTGTGTCTCTGTCACCTTTTGCGCGTTGATATATTAAGGAGCGAAACTCTCTACTAACAGGTGTTCCATTGGTGTTGGATTCAACAAAATACTGTTGTATTTCTGGTCGAATTGATTCAAATAAATAACGGAGTCTGCCAATGACTGGATACAATCTGCGAATGGTTTGTTTTTTTTGTAAAACATCAATCCAACCTATAATGATTAAAGGAGCAATAACAATAATTGACCAATAAATTGGGCTCCAATACATACCAATTAAATAAATGCTTATTGGAATCAAAAAAGACAGTAAAATAAAGACGTGACGAATGACCACAGGTGCACTCCAAATTAATTACAAAGGCATAGAATACTATAAAAAAACTATTTTTTACTCACAAAAGTCTAAAATCATATAAATTGATTCATAAAACATTAATTTGATTTGTTAATAACCAAGAGACATATTTTCTAATATCAAATATTAAATTGGTAAAAATGGATAGAAATACAACAATTATACATCTATAATATGTTGTAAAAGTAAGTGAGGAAACATGGACATCATAGAAAAATCTTTAGAAATAGCTTTAAAAGCTTATGCTGGTCAAAAAGACAAAGCAGGAAAAACTTACATCCTTCATCCCTTAAGAATAATGGCAAAAATGCAGACAGAATATGAAATGTCAGCAGCCTTACTGCATGATGTTATAGAAGATTCTGATTACACAGCTGAGGATTTGATATCAGAAGGTATACCTTCAGATGTGGTTATCGCTGTTGAGTTATTATCCAAAGTAAAAGGCGAAAGTTACGATCAATTTGTCGACCGTGTTTTACAAAACCCTTTGGCGACAAAAATAAAAATTGCGGATATCGAAGACAATATTAATGTTCTGCGTTTAAAATCCATTAGAGATAATGACTTGGAACGCATAGCAAAATACCACAAAGCATGGTTAAAGTTAATGGCAAAAAATTAATTGGTCTATAGAAATTGTAGTTGAAAATTATGACTCTCTCAATTATTACAAAGGTTTTAACTGTTTGGTTTGCTATTCTTGTGATCGCCATTGCTAATGGAACACTTCGAGAAGCGCTACTCGTTCCATTTTTTGGCAAAGTTCCAGGTTATATACTAAGTGGAGTGATTTTATCAATACTCATTATTGTGGTATCCTACTTAACATTGCCATGGTTTGGTATTAGCTCACTATCTTTCTATGTCACCATTGGTTGTTGTTGGCTGTTACTCACCTTAATATTTGAGTTCTCATTTGGGCACCTCATACAAGGCAAGCCTTGGTCCGAATTGTTGGAGGCTTACCTTTTCAAAGATGGCAATATTTGGCCTGTTGTTTTGCTTGTCACAGCCATGGCACCGTATCTCTGCGCTAAATTGAGGGGCTTCCTATGAGAGGCTTAAGTTAAAACAAACACATGAAGATAACAATAGACAATTTAACCAGTGGTGGTGTTATAAAACTATTAGAAGAACACTTGGTCGATATGTATGCCACGTCACCACCCGAAAGTATTCATGCATTAGATGTAGAATCATTAAAGCATCCATCAATTACTTTTTGGAGAGCTGAAAAAAATAGAGAAGTGCTGGGTTGTGTTGCCATAAAAGAATTGTCTCTTAATCATGGTGAAATTAAATCAATGCGGACAGCAACCAATGCCAGAAACCAAGGCATTGCTTCAAAACTATTATCACATGTTCTCACAGTAGCGGAATCTAGAAATTATACCAGGCTCAGTCTTGAGACGGGATCAATGGACTTTTTTAAACCAGCCAGAAATTTGTATGCCAAGAATGGTTTTGAATACTGTCAACCCTTTGCAGATTATCAGATAGACCCTAATAGTTGTTTTATGACTTTAAGATTAGCAAATAAATAAGTCATATCGGTTCAACTAACAAAGTAACAGTGCAAATCTTTATTTTTATTCAAGTAATTGTATTGGTGTAGATTTCTAAGTAAGATAGTCAAATCAATAAAAAGGACAACACATGCAAACAGCAAAACAATATTTTGACTCATTAAATAACGATTATTTATCTATTCATCGAAAAAAGGAAGATTTGTTCTGGTCTACTTATATGGGCACCAGCGAACAATCAGAGGAGTTCGCAACATCAGAGAAAAGTTGGTCCGATTTTATTTCAAATGCCAACCGCATTACTGAAATAAAGGCTTATTTAAATGATTTATCAGATGATACTGAAGAGAATAAAAATACCATACATGGATTAAAGGGCTGGTTGGCTTTGTTTGAGTCGAATGCATTGGAGTCTGAAACCGAACAAAAGTTAAAAGCAGATTTGATTAATGCTGAAGCGGTATTGTTTGATAAAAAGAAAAATCATGTGATGTCATACACAGGTGAAAACGGTGATAAAATTGAAGCCAGTTCACCGGCTTTGGCATCCAACCTCAGAGCCAATAACAATGAAGCAGTCAGGTTAAGTTCGCACCAAGCCTTCCTTGATTTAGAACAATGGGTGCTGAACAATGGCTTTATAGAATTGGTGAAATTGCGCAACAAATTTGCACAATCATTGGGTTTTGACAATTTTTTTGATTATTCTGTGGTTAAAACCGAACACATGACAGGTGATGAATTGTTTGTCATATTAGAAGATTTTGAAAAACAGACCAGCACAACTAACCTCAAAAGTATCCAATCATTGCAAGATGAAAAAGGATCTGATGCTGTGAAAAGTCATAATTTTTATTTTAGCTTTGCAGGAGATGCCACACGCGCATTAGATCCTTACATGCCTTTTTCTCGTTCGCTAAGGGCTTGGGTAGAATCATTTGGTCGATTAAATATAGATTATGCAGGCGCTGAATTAACACTGGATTTACTGGATAGAAAAGGCAAGTACCAAAATGGATTTTGTCATGGACCGGTTCCTTCATATTACGACAATGGCCAATGGGTAGCAGCAAAGGTTAATTTTACCAGTAATGCACTTCCGAGCCAGGTTGGCAGTGGATACAGTGGTATCAATACTTTATTTCATGAAGGAGGACATGCTGCACATTTTTCAAATGTCGCGCAAAATGCTCCTTGTTTTTCACAAGAATTTGCACCGACTTCAATGGCCTATGCTGAGACTCAATCGATGTTTTGTGACAGCTTATTGGGTGATGCCGACTGGCTAAAGGCCTATGCCAAAGACAAAAATGGCCAAGCTGTTCCAGATCAAGTCATCAAAGCACTGATTGAAACCAAACAACCTTTCTTTGCCTATGGTGAGCGCAGTATTTTGGTTGTGCCATATTTTGAACGTGCTCTTTATCAGATGAGTGATGCAGAATTAACGGCCCAAAATATCACCAATCTGGCCAGAAAAACCGAACAAAAAATCCTAGGTTTGGAATGCAGTCCACGCCCATTACTGGCTATACCTCATTTGTTATCTGACGAATCTGCCTGTTCTTATCAGGGTTATTTACTGGCCAACATGGCGGTTTATCAAACCCGTGCATATTTCACTCAGAAATTTGGTTATTTGTGTGATAATCCAGAAATTGGCCCATTATTAACCCAACACTATTGGAACCCAGGTAACAGTATTAGTCATGATAACAGTATAAGAAACTTAACAGGAGAAGGTTTTAATGCCAAGTATTTAGCCGATGTCTGTAACTTATCAGTTGATGAAGCATGGGAAATCGAACAAGTCAAAGTCGATAAATTGTCGCAAAGAACCCAGGTTCCAGTTAATGATCTCAATGCAAAAATTCAAGTAGTTGATGGAGCCAATGTCATAGCAAGCAATGATGTTTCAGTTAATGGCATGTGTGATGCTTTTGAAAAGGCAATTGAAAAGATTTCATGATTTCTTGATGAGTTTAAGTAAACATTAAACGGTAAATAGAGTAACTAATAAAAGATGAATTTTATTGAGTCGCAAAATGACATGAGGCAAGCCTATTTAGATGGGTCAACTGGAGTATCCTCCTCAGGTATTGTGTGGTGTCTTGCTGGTGTTATTGGCGTTTATTATTCTCCAGTTAGCAGTATGCTTACCTTATTTTTAGGCGGCATGTTTATTTTTCCTTTATCAATCTTATTTTCAAAACTACTTGGTTCAACTGGTAAGCATTCACAAGATAATGTGCTTAATAAGCTAGCATTTGAAAACTTGGGGATATTGTTTGGTGGTTTATTTATTGCTTTTGTTTCGTCTCAATACAATAGCGCCCTGTTTTATCCTATTATGTTAATAATTATTGGTGCCAGATATTTAACATTCCAAACTCTTTACGGCTTAAAAATATACTGGGCTCTTGGAGTCATGCTTATGGCATCTGGTATTTGTATTGCTGCGCTCTCACTGTCTTTTGTGGTTGGTGCTTTTGTGGGTTGTATGATTGAAATAACGTTCGCAATTATCATTCATCAACTGAGTAAACAGGATGTATCAACAACCGAATAAAAAACGCATCAACACAATTGCTGCATTCCCATTGACAAAACACATTACCGCGATATTGTTTTCAGGTTTGCTACCGTTAAGTGTTTGCTAAAATAGGGGCAATAAATAGTTTTAATTGATGCAATCAATACATAAGTGTATACTCATTCGGTTTTAAATCAAAATGTGACAATTTATAATGAAAGCAACTTTATATTATGTATTCCGACTGTTAATCATTCTTGCAGTATTTTCTGTTAATGCAGAACAACAATTTTCATTTAATTTTGCAGGCAAAGATTATTTCCTAGATCAAGAGGTATTGTGGGTTAAGGAATCCAATGGTGAACAATTTAAAGTCAATACTCGCGTTATTACTGTAAAGCCTGCCCCACATTTTAACTCAAACCAATTTAGCAGTTATTTACAACAAAATAATTTAAAAAAATTGCGTACAGCATCAACTGGCTACAGTGATATTCAACTGCCTGAAAATGCCAATTTTAAAGATGAATTACTGCAATTAGAAAACAGTGGACTATTCTCCATGGTAGAGCCCAATACCATTGGTCGGTATTTGCTGGTTCCAAATGACAATCAATACCAATCACAATGGTATCTCCCAAAAGTAAGCGCTGAAGCAGTATGGGATTTAAACACTGGCACCAGTAATATAGTTGTAGCTGTATTAGATTCTGGTACTGAGTTTACCCACAGTGATTTAGGTCAGGGCAACGATAACTATAATAATATCTGGATTAACTCAGGTGAAGACGCATGGACTGATTCTGAGGATCCAAGTACGGGCAACAATATTGATGATGATAACAACGGTTTTATTGATGATTGGAAAGGTTGGGATTTTGATAGTGATGATAATGATGGTTCTGGCGGATTTTTTCATGGTACTGCGGTTGCAGGTGTAGTGGCTGCAAAAACAAATAACAATAATGGTGTAGCTGGTATTGCAGGTGGAAATAACAATAAAGGCACATCGATTATGATCGGAAATGTTGGTAATAATGCACCCAATGGTTCAGTTTTAGATGATGCAATTTTATATGCAGCTGCCAATGGTGCAAATATCATTCAATTGAGTCTTTCAGTGGGTTCAAGCCAGGCACTAAATGATGCCATTACTGAAGCCTATAATACCCATGGTGTTTTAATCATAGGAGCTGCAGGAAATAGTTCGGCTTCATCAGTTGGTTATCCTTCATCACACCCTGATATTATGGCAGTAGGAGCCTCTAATCAAAATGATTTTAAATCTAGTTTTTCACAATATGGTGATAAATTAGAAATTTCTGCACCGGGTTCTGATATTGTTACTACTACGCTAAATAATGGCTATGTCTCAACATCAGGAACATCATTCTCAGCACCATTGACCTCAGGTATTGCCAGTTTAGTTATGAGCCGTCATCCTAATCTAACTAACGAACAAGTCAGGAATATATTAAAAGATTCAGCAGATAAAGTGGGTGGTTATAATTATGACCATGATATATCAAAACCTGGTCATTCATTACAAATGGGTTATGGTAGAATCAATGCCCATTCGGCCGTATTGTTGGCAGATTTAATGGTTGTTGACCCAAGTTTTTTATTTAAGAATGGGTTTGAAGCCATCATTGATCTTATTTTTGAAAATGGATTTGAATAACCTTTATTAAAGCCCATTAATAATATGAGAGCTCCAATTTTCCATTTCACCTGTATGGTTTTTTAATTCTTCAACAGTCAATAATCCAACCACATGAATTTCATCTTCGTTGCTTTTAATTGCATCTGAAGACAATTCCCATTGCTCTACAACACCAATGTGAACACGCCCAACTGGATTACTGCCATCATAGATATAACCCAAGTGTTTTTTAGAGGTAATGCTTGAAACTATTAACTCTTCATCGATTTCTCTTTGACCAGATTTTTCTATGGTCTTATCCAGATTGATTTCACCATTCTCTTGATAGGCCAAATCAAACGCGTCGATATGACCACCAAATCCAATAGAGTGCATATTATGTAATCTATTCTCTCCACCTTTTTTGGTACGTTGGTATAACGCTATTTTTCCCTGATAAGAAAGCAGAATATATGGAATAATTTGTTTGAAGTTTTCATTGGTTTCAAGAGTAGGGCGAGGTCCAATCCAGATTTTATTCACATCAAAAATGTTTTTATCAGTTTTGATAAATCCATCTGACTTAATTTCGTTATCAACTATTTCACTCTCAGTACATATAATATGCTGCATTATTCAAATCCTTATTCATTGTTTATTTATCAATGGGTATTATAATCGAAAGCATCATGGGTTGTATAAAAACTTATGGTTGAAATTCTATAATTTCAGCATTGAAAAATGTATAACAAAATTTTAAATGATTCATAGTTAATAACAGTTTAAGTTTGATAGTTGACCCAATTGTACAAATAATTGAACCAATAATCCTCATGGTAAAAGCACTAAATAGAATATGATAGGTGTTATAAAAAAGGGGGGAGAATTTAATATATTTAAAAACTCTCTTATAATAAATATAATAATAATTTTAAAAGCCACTTTCTACAAGAGGCTTTTTTTTTGCGAATTGTTAATTGCGCAACAGCATAAATATCCTATAATGCATAACAAATAAACATATATACTTAACATGGGTGATTTAGAAAGCATAGGATACGGTGATTGGTTTAAGCAACGTGAAGACCAAAAGCAAAGTGCCATACATGGTATTTCTCGTATTGTTACTGTCAATAAAGACAGTTATACATTGACCAAAGGAGGCAAGGAAATATTTGCTGAATTATCAGGTAACCTTCTTTTTGGTACCGAATCTGCCTCAGACCTTCCTACCACAGGAGACTGGGTGTATGCCGATTGTTTTGATGACGACACTCATGCAATAATCTACGCAGTTTTTCCAAGAAAAACGTTATTGAAAAGAAAAACTGCTGGCAAAAAAATTGATTTTCAATTGATGGCAGCCAATATCGATGTGGCATTTATCATTCAATCTTTGAATGATAATTTTAATCTTCGTAGGTTAGAACGCTACTTAGTGATGGTCAATGAAAGTGGCATTGAACCGGTTATTCTGCTCAGTAAGTGTGATCTTATGGCCACTGATGAAGTTAACGACATTAAGCAAAAAGTACTGGATATTGCTCCTGAATCGGTAGTAATGGAATTCAGCAACATCAGCCATGAAAACTTAGATTCTGTTATTGGCTCATTAAAGCCTGGATTGACCTATTGTTTGTTAGGATCATCTGGTGTGGGTAAAACCACATTGCTGAATAGTATTTTGGGCGATGAACAATATGAAACCCAAGCAGTCAGCAACATCCAAAGCAAGGGCCGTCACACGACCACAAGCCGACAATTGGTGCGTTTAGAAAGTGGAGCAATGATCATAGATACTCCGGGCATCAGAGAATTGGGAAGTTTTTCAGTTGATGATGGTTTGGATGATACGTTCAGTGAAATACTAGATTTGTCAAATACGTGTAAGTTTTCAAACTGTTCACATTCGAATGAAAAAGGCTGTGCCATTTCTGCTGCAATTAATTCAGGTGAGTTATCCAAAAAACGCTATCAAAACTACATAAAAATGAAAAAAGAGTCGGATTTCAATCAAATGTCTTATCAAGACAAACGCAAAAAAGACAAAAACTTTGGAAAATTGATTAAATCAACCTTAAAGAACAAGCAAAGATAGTGTTTAGGATAAATCGACAAGGGTTAACCAATGATTTTTGAATACCAAATACCCATGTTTGTTTTATGGGGGTTTTTCATAATAATCATATTCTATGAAACACTAATGTATTTACGTGGCAAATCTTCTGAATCTTGGAAGCCTTGTTCCGCATCTGTGGCTAAACTAGGGATAGATGTGAGAGAAGACGAAGATGGCACTGAAGAAAGCCAACCATTTATTCTGTATGAATACACAATTAATAAGACACATTACAAAGGCAAAAAAATTATCTATGGCGATATTTGGACTACCAATTATGGCGACTCTTGTGATGACATAATGGGATTAAAAGTCGGTTCGAAAATCACTGTTTATGTCAATTCAAAAAACTTTAACATGTCGGTGTTGAAACAAGGCTACCGCGGAAATTTCTATTGGAAATTAGGTGTGCTGTTAGTGGCAGTTATACTAGTATTAATGCTACAATAATAATTGTTGAAATTTTGCCATTAAATAATAATGGCCATATTTTATTGGAGAACGCAACTATGAAATATATTTGGACTGTTATTTTTCTTGCCGTGTTAGTTTGGTCAGGTATTAACCCGAAAGATCAATTCACTTGGTTTCTAGAAGTTTCACCTGCTATTTTTGGCGGAATACTCATGGCATTTACTTATAATTCATTCAGGCTCACGCCTATACTTTACGGGTTTATCTTGTTGCATTGCATTGTTTTAATGATTGGAGGTCATTACACCTATGCTGAAGTGCCATTTTTCGACGGTTTATTTGGTTCAGAAAGAAATAACTACGATAAGGTTGGTCATTTTTTTCAAGGTTTTGTCCCTGCTTTATTAACCAGAGAATTATTAATCCGAAAAAATGTAGTCAATGGCAATGCTTGGCGCATATTTATTGTGATTTCAATCTGTCTAGGATTCAGTGCTTTTTATGAATTATTAGAATGGTGGGTGGCCTTGGCATCGGGTGAAGATGCTGAAGCCTTTTTGGGAACCCAAGGCTACGTATGGGACACACAATCAGATATGTGGTTGTGTTTATTAGGAGCGATTATCGCACTGGTAACATTGTCATGGGTGCATGACAAACAAATTGAAAAAGTCGCAAATGGATAATCGAAAATTTATAACCCATGGAGAAGGACTACCCCACTGGTCGAATCCAATAAGCCATGCTGTGGTTGTCAATAACATGTGTTTTGTCAGTGGACAGTTATCGGTTAATGTTCAAGGTGAATATGTACCAGGTGCCATTGAAGATGAAGCCAACCGTGCCTTTAATAATGTTTTCTCAGCACTGAAGGCTGCGGGTTTTGAAAAAGGTGAAATTGTCTATGTAGACATAGCTTTTTCTGATTTATCCCAAGTAGAGGCTGTCAATGAAATTTATATGGCATTATTCCCTGAAGGACGCAGGCCCGCAAGAACCATCTATGAAGCAGCAAAGTTGCCTTTTGGTGGTAAGATCAAAGTAGTTGCAACAGCTGTCAAAGAAATTTAATAAAAAATCTCATACAGATTAATTGGACAAATCAAATATGGCTTTATAACGTAGTTTTCCATGGCGAGTTAAAGAATAGATAAATTGACTATTAGCTTTATCAAAAGTTAATGTCCAAACATTGGTTTTTGCTTCTGGAAGCATTTCTGCGGTTTCATCATCCGCTGCAAAACTGGCTTTCATATTTGTGGTAGAGAGGTTCTTGTCTTCAAAACCTCCGTACATTGTTAATTCATCTGGTGTGCCATCCGCGTGTCTGTGATCGTGTTTTAATAACAAGCCCTTATCTGTGCGACTGATTATCCAAGTTCTAGATGTGTTTTCACCCACTTGAAATGGAACACGAATTTCATTTTCTGAACATTCTGCCACATTCATGATAAGTTTCTTGCCGGCAAAATCATGTCCTGGGTCATCAGGAAAAACAGTTTTCCCTTCAAAAGATTGACCACAATATTGGCCAAAGTTGTTTAAAAAATCAAGATTGGTTTTGAATTTGTTTTTAAATCCACATGAAGCTAAAAGTGTGGCGATGATAACAATGCTGAATATTTTAATTTTCATGATGTGAGTTTTACCTGTAGGCCTTTAATAAATTTTCGTAAGATTTGATCTTTACATACTCTGTAATGACGGTGATTTTTCTTTCTGAAAAACGCGGTTAATTCAGAACTGCTGATGTTGTATTCAGCCAACTCTAACATTTTCAAAACGTCATCCGATTTTAAGTTAAATGCAATTTTTAATTTTAAAAATATTAAATTATTGTTGAGTCTTTGAGTTGGTATGGGTTTGAGTTTTTGGCCTGGAGGTGGTTCTCTTTTTCCACGCTTTTCAATAATCAATCCATCCAAAAATGCCAGTATGTCTTTATCAGAACATTCTGTAAAATCTTCGTCGTTTTCTTTTTTCAACCATGAAACCACACGAGGCAATGGCACTTGGTAATCGACCAAGGCTAAAATTTTAATAATTTTAGTGTCTTTTATGTTCAGTATGTAGCGCAGCCTACGTAATAGGTCATTGTTTGTCATTTGTTGTCCAGTGATAAAAAACTTATTGTTGCCATATTACAGCATGGTTAAAGCTTTATAAATCAAAGTAATGAATTATTTAATTAATAGAGATTTTTAGACCATTCTAACAAAATTGAAAGACTATGCTTAGATTTACATATGTGATAACATAAATATTAACAACAGTTGAATGGTATATTTATGAATAAAGAATTATCACAGGTCATTAATTTAAGAAAAAATCCATTAAATGACTCTACATTCATTGAAGAATGTAAAAATTCTTTAGATGTGAATGGAGCATTGGTTTTGTCTGGTTTTTTATTAGAAACCGCCATCGAATCTATTAATAAAGATGCTGCAAACCAAAAACACTTGGCGTACTATACTAAAAATCAGCATAACATTTATCTTACTGAATCCGACCCCCAATATGATAGCAATCATGTGAGAAACCGTTTAGTGACCTCTTCAAAAGGTTGTATTACAACAGATCAAATACCTTCTGAATCAGCGCTTAATGTGCTGTATGATGCTCCTGAATTTCGTAGGTTTCTCTGTCAAGTATTAGGAGAAAAACAACTGTACGAATATGCTGACAACCTTTCTTCAATTAACTTACATTATGCAGATGAGGGCGAAGAACTTGGATGGCATTTTGATAATTCTTCTTTTGCCATCACCTTATTGATCAATACACCTGAGGATGGTGGGGTATTTGAATATTTAAAAGATGCACGTGATGCAGACTCCGGTGAAATGGGCTTTGATAATGCGAAAAAAATATTGGATGGAGAAATTGTTCCAAAAGTCTTGTCAATTAATTCAGGAGATTTGGTTCTATTCAGAGGTCGCAATTCAATGCACAGAGTAACGCCTGTCAAAGGCAAAACAACCCGTAAGCTTGTGGTACTAGCCTACAATTCTACCCCAGATGTATCATTATCAGAATCAGCTAGAATGACATTTTTTGGTCGATTGGGTTAAACTAAAATTATTAAACACAAAGAAGGAAAAACACATGAAAGTAATGGCTTTTGCTGCCAGTAGCAGCACCAAATCAATCAACAAAAAATTGGTCACCTATGCGGCCAGCTTAATTGATAACTGCACGGTAGAAATTTTAGACATCAATGATTATGAAATGCCGCTTTTTAGTCAAGACAGAGAAGATGAATTGGGCAAACATGAATTGGCCCATGCATTTCTTGCAAAAATAGAAAACGCAGATGCAGTGATTATTTCATTTGCTGAACACAATGGTTCCTATACAGCGGCATACAAAAATTTATTTGATTGGTGTTCACGCATTAACCCAAAAGTTTATCAAAATAAACCCATGGTATTGCTTTCAACATCACCTGGAGCAGGCGGTGCATCAAACGTTTTAAATACAGCGATTAATTCCATGCCACATTTTAACGGTGATGTAAAAGGCAATTTTTCATTGCCAAAGTTTTACGATAATTATGACAGCCAGAACAACAGAGTCTTAAATAACGAGTTGGCTTTAGAATTACAAAACGTTATTAAAAGTTTAATACCCAAATCCCGACATAGAAATGCGTTTGAGATTGCAAGTAACTGATGTGCATAGGAAATCAGAAAAAAACGTAGTCACCTCATTGGTGATAAGTGTTTTTTCAGGTTTTCTAGGTACATCAAGGACTTGTGATATCATCGTATTCTCTATATCGGGATTTGGGTAATAAGTTAACTTGGCATAGGTATTTGTTTTTTTACGTGTTAATTTCATTCTAAACATATCACTTACAAATCCATTAGACAAATGCTAAACTAATTATTAAGAATGGAACAGAGATGTGATCGTTTGATAAAAGTAACTAATAACATTTGTTAACCCCCTCAATTTAAAAATAATAATTATGAAAAATTTAATCTGTCTTATCGTTATATTCACCAGTTACCAATGTAATGCTGAACTATCAAATAAATTAGAACTAATCGATGTATTCAATTTAGAATATGTCTCTGATCCTCAGATCTCACCCGATGGTAAAACCATTGTTTATGTCAGGAATTACAAAGATGTCATGACTGATAAAAACTTATCAAATCTATGGATCGCAAATTTTGATGGATCTAAAAATCGACCGCTGACCACTGGCAGCCAGAATGATTTTTCACCCCTGTGGTCACATGATGGCAAAAAATTGATTTATAAATCTAATGCAGATGGAAAAATGCGGGTGTATTTGCGTTGGATGGATTCAGGTGATGAGATGATACTCATCAATACTGAGAAAAGCCCATCTAATATTTCGTGGTCATTAGACGATAATCACATTGCTTTTACCATGTTTGTTCCAGCTAAAAACGATTCTATAATTAATATGCCGGCTAAACCAGAAGGAGCAGAATGGAATGCATCACCCATATATATTGATCAAATGAATTACCGTTTTGATGGCCAAGGATACATCAAAGGTGGCCACACACAATTATTTACTTTGCCCGTATCGGGTGGTACACCTAGACAGTTAACCGATTCAAAATTTGATCATGGCGGACCAACTTGGTCACATGATAACAAATCATTGATTTTTTCGGCTAATTTGCAAGAAGACAATGAATACGATCCGATGAATTCTGAAATATATGCTATTGCAATCAGTGATGGCAAGATACAACCATTGACCAATAGACAAGGGCCTGATGCATCACCAAAGGTTTCACCAGATGGCAAGCAGATCGCTTATTTAGGTCATGATGACAAATACTTGGGTTATGATCAAAACAAGTTATACCTGATGAACATTGATGGCACAAATTCAAAATTAGTTACAAAAGATTTTGATAGAGACATGGCCAATATTCAATGGGATAACAAAGGCAAAGGCTTGTATTTTCAATACGATGACAAAGGCAATACCAAGCTTGGATTTATTTCAACATCAGGAAAAATCTCTGATATCACAGAAAACTTAGGCGGTTTATCATTAGGTCGACCCTACAATGCAGGCACATACAGTGTTTCGAACAATGGCAAATACGCCTATACTTTAGGCAAAGCCGATCATCCTGCAGATCTGGCATCAGGTATAAATGGCAAAGACAAGCGATTGACCAACCTCAATGCAGACCTGTTTTCACACAAACAATTGGGTCAAGTTGAAGAAATTTGGTATAAATCGACATTTGATAAAAAAGATGTGCAAGGCTGGATAGTTAAACCGCCTAACTTTGATCCCACTAAAAAGTATCCATTAATCCTGGAAATCCATGGCGGCCCTTTTTCCAGTTATGGCCCAGTCTTCTCAGCAGAAATTCAACTGTTCGCCGCAGCAGGGTACGTAGTGCTTTATACCAATCCCAGAGGCAGTACCAGTTATGGAAAAGAGTTTGCCAATTTGATCCACCACAATTATCCTAGCCAAGATTACGATGATTTGATATCAGGTGTGGATGCTGTGATTGCCAAAGGTTATATCAATGAGGAAAAATTATTTGTGACAGGTGGCAGTGGTGGAGGTACTTTAAGTGCTTGGATTATTGGTAAAACCGATCGATTTAAAGCCGCAGTAGTGGCAAAACCCGTTATAAATTGGACAAGCTTTGTCTTGCATTCTGATGTGCCAGCTTATTTTACCAAGTATTGGTTTGCCGATATGCCTTGGGAAAACCCTGAAAGCTATCATAAACGTTCACCATTATCATTGGTAGGCAATGTCAAAACCCCAACCATGCTACTCACAGGTGAACAAGATTTCAGAACCCCTATTTCAGAATCAGAACAATACTACACCGCATTAAAACTACAAAAAGTAGAAAGTGCCATGGTCAGAATTCCTGGAGCTTCACACGGCATCGCTTCAAAACCCAGCAATTTAATTGCCAAAGTTTCTGCTATATTGGCTTGGTTTGAGAAATATTCTGGTGAGGAGTGAAATCAATAATCAATATGCTTATTAATGGTACCAATCATGTCAATTAAGATAGTACCAGTCTCAACTGACGATAACATCGATAGTGTGACCGTCCTGGCGAAAGAAATTTGGACCCATCACTACGTGCCAATCATCAGTCAAGAATAAGTTGAATATATGTTGTAAAACTTTCAAAGTTTTGCTGCGATTAAATCTCAAATATCTGATGGTGTTGAATACTATCTTGTTGATATAGAAAATGAGCAAGTAGGATATATTGGATTAAGCGTTAATGATACTAAAGACAAAATTCTCATCAGTAAAATTTATGTCAATAATGCAGCTAGAGGAAAAGGAGCAGGTCATGCGATGTTGAATTTTGTTGAAGACAAGTGCATTGCAGAGAAAATTTCCTTGCTTTGGCTCACTGTAAATAAGATGAACAGTGGTGCCAATAATTGGTATAAAAACCGTGATTTCGTTGTGACAGATAAAATCAAAACTGATATTGGTGGTGGTTTCTTTAAGGATGACTATATTATTGAAAAGGAAATCTGATTAAGCGTTACTTATCAATTAGCAATTAAAGATCAAGAGCAAGATAAAACCGGATAGTCATAGAGTGTCTTTTTGTCCATATTTAAAAGTATGATTATTATGTAAGATGGGCCCTGTCCATCATTTTATTGGGTTAGTATAAAAATGTTCCATTGATAATTCTTGATAGGCAGGGCCCATCTTACGCGAAAACCCAGTTTTATATCAATTTATCAGTCGGGACTAAAGATCCAATTCCAATGGAAAAATCTAACGAAATTGGGACTTTAGTCCCGACATTTAATCAATCCGTTATATTGATTCTACTTAATTCAACTATTTTCCCATCAATCAATGAGGCTTCTATTAACTCATCTCCAGTTAAAGCAAAAATTCTATTCTCAATAAAAAATGGACGACTATTACCATACCAATCATCACAAGAAACAGTACATCCCTGAGTTGGGGGTGAATCACTAACAAGTCCTCCAATGTAATCAAAATTATCTAAACCGCCAATGAAGGTAATATCCGAAGGGATATTGTCATCCCACCAATAATATCCTTCATCCAGTTCAGCTTTATTTTTGAACTGAGTTGTAATGCCAGTTAATAAAAAGTCTTCTATATATTTGAAGTTGAAAGCATGACTTCGACTTTCCCCTTCTAAACGATCTAATAGAATCGTTTGTTTATCAATTTTAATGTCTTTTAATGATAATAAACTCAAACCAAGGTTGTTGTCCTGAGTAGTACCAACAACCAAGGCTTTTTCATCAATGGCTTCAATTCTATCAGCATAATGTGTTAATGTGATTTCATCTGATTTGCCATTTTTAATATTGATTATATTTACAGGCTTAATACTAAAATCGTCTAAATACCTATCATAGCTATTGCCAATTAAAAAATAATTCCCAATAAATCTTTGGGTAGAATTAATTGAGTTTTCTTCGTAATTTTCCGTTATAATAATTGGATATTTACTGGCAGCTTTATCAAAAATACTATCGGGCATTTCCATAAGTTTTGCGTGATTCTTATCAATTAATCCGTACATATATAATGCTTCATTTTGATGATGAAATGAAAACTGGGAAACAGGCATGCCTTGTACTTGAACTGCATCTACATCAAAGTCATTAAGAGAAATACGGTAGATAAGTGGATTGTATAATTCCTCAATATTTGTAACTTTATTTTTTCCATTTGTAAGAGAACCTCTGTCGATATCATAAATTGTATCGTAGGTATTTATTGAATCAATATCTAATGCTTCTTGTTTCCAAGCAGATACCCACATATAAATATGTTCACCATTGTTGTAATATAGTGATGTGTTTGAACTAATTACTCCTACACCATTACAAATCAAATCATCTTGATTAAGCGGACAGACTATAAAACTGTGTAGAGTTGGTTCCGATAAATTTTGAATAGGAAAGTAGATATCAGAAATATCAAAAAGAGTATTCCATATAAGTTCTTTTTCATCCCCTGAAAAATCATTAGGGACTTTAGTTATTTGAGGTAATTGGTCTTCAAATGGCTCATTTAAATAGAGCTCTATAGGTATATAGCTTGTAAATTGATGGTTAAATAATCGAGAGGCATAGTTCTCAGGATCATAATAATCTTCTGAATTGATAAGATAATTGTCTTTAAATGTAAATTTTCCATCATCAGTCAACTCAAATCTTATTATCTCACTTACATCTAAATCATAATTAAAGCCCAAAACTAAAATAATGCCATTATTAATTAATATTTCATCAAAAAATGCATCGTGCTGCCAATAAGGTGAAAACGCTTTGACTTCATCAAGTTTGATGAAACTTGATGAATTTTGATCTGAAATGTCAATGCTATAGAGTGTGCCTTTTCTTAAAATAATTAACATATTGTTAAATTGTTTTATTATGTCACCTTCGTCTACTCCGGCAACTTGGTTGTTTGTTATTGAATCACTTGAAGTTATCCGAGAACCAGTAACTATAATTGGGCATAATTCATCACCTTTATTGTTAGAAATGTTTAAACAATCATATGAAGGATTAATGTTTTTAAATGATTGTTTCCCATGTTTTCTATTTTTTTGCCAAATTTCTTTAAAGAAATCATTAATCTGTTTTGAAGAAGTGATTTTTTCTAATCTTATTTTATGAGGTTTCTTTGTGTTTTTAAATTGGCATCCTTGTAGAATTAGAGCCAAAATTAATAGTGAAAGTATGATTTTTATTTTATTTATATTCATGATTGTTTATGGTCAAAGTTCAATTAGTGAATTCATTATAATTGATAGTGCTAATAATAAATATTTATTTTTAAAAATGGGGCCGCCTATCATTTTGAGTTGGTAGGAAACTTATTAAAAATATTTCATGATGGGCAGGGCCCATCTTACGCGAAAACCCAGTTTAATATCAATTTATCAGTCGGGACTAAAGTCCCAAATCCAAAGGAAAAATCGAATGGAATTGGGACTTTACAGACTGTGAAAGTATTATGTGGCGAAAGAAAAACGAGGAGAAAATTAGCTAATTGAGGCGGAAAACGTAGTGACTAGCTCGCTAATTCCAAGTTTTTCAACGAAAAGTAGCTGATTTTATGCTATTTTTACTCGTCAGCAGAATACTTTCACAGTCTGTTTAGTCCCGACTTTTGCCCTCGTTAATATACACTCGCTTCAGGTGGTAACCATGAAAGTGACTCTATTCTAATGTAGTGGAGCACCTATGTGTACTCCTATTTGTTGGATTGAATTTGTATTGAAATCAAAAAATCGGGCGGACACACAGATCCGGACCCTACATAACCGAGTTGATTCAAGGTTTCAGATTTTATAAACTTTACCTTCGTATCCTTCATACCCTCCATAGAAAATTAATTTTCCTTACCTCAAAAACTGCCTCACCATATTCTGAAAATGCAACACACCAGTTTCTCTTTTCATGCACAAGCGTCCTGTTTCGTAGCTGCCTGAATTTAAGCCGATTTGGACTTTTTCGCAAATATCAATGTCTTCTTGTTGGATTTCATCGCTGAAATCTAGGTCTTCTTTAATTAATTTTTTAGTGGTTTCTGAATCTGTATCAGCATAATAATAGTCAAAAATGATTTTTGTCTTATCGTGGCCATCTGGCAATATCACATTGGTTTGTAATCTATTCGGTAAAATATTCAACATCAGATTTGGGAATACACAGTAATAATGGGCATCGCCATCAGCATAAATATTATTCTCATTGTCATTAGTAATAGGACTGTGTTGATAGCTATACCATTCGGCCAATTCAGTTTTATAACTGCGGTAATCGAGTAACTTACTCAAGCCTGGATGTACATGAGGCAAGTGATATCCTTCAAGATAATTGTCCATGTAGACTTTCCAATTGCAATTGATGGTGTATTCATCTGTGTGGTGGTAATGCATGCTTTTTAAATCAATTGGGGCAATGGTTTCTTTTATGTTTTTAAAGACAGTCTCAATGGCTGGAGCATCTTTATTAATACAGACAAACACAAATCCTTGCCAAGTGGTAATTTTTGCTTGAGGCAGATGATATTGGCACACATCAAAATTAGGGGTAGTTTCCATCTCAGGGGCACTTCTTAATTCACCATCTAGTGTGTAAGTCCAGCCGTGGTACTTACAACGCAAAACTTTATTGTTGTTATTTTCTACAGCCACTGGTCCTGCACGGTGTCTACAGACATTATGAAAGGCTTTGAGCTGTCCTGTTTGAGTACGAACAGCGACAATAGGAATGCATCCGACTTGTGCAACTAATTGATCTCCGCTTTTTTTTAATTGGCTCTCATGCCCAATTAATTGCCAAGTGTTTTCGAATATTTTTTTGAATTCTTGAGTTAAATATTGTGGATCGGTATACAGCGATGCTGGCAAAGTATGGGCATTATCAGGTTGGGCAATTTTTAAATGCTTAGCCAATTTATCTGGATCTGATGACATCAATTTTTCTCTTTAAAGGTTGACAATAATTGTATTGCCGATTAAAACTTATAGGATATTTCAATACAACATTATATGCCAAACAAAAATAAAAACAAATCGGTAGGCTTGATGATCTGCACCGCATTGGTGATTGGCAATATGATTGGCTCGGGTATTTTCTTGTTGCCAGCCTCATTGGCGAAATATGGTGGCGTGAGTATTCTTGGTTGGCTGGCTTCAGCTATAGGTGCGATTATGACGGCTTTGGTTTTTGTTAGGCTGAGTCGCAAGTTTCCCAAACAAGGCGGTCCATATCGCTATGCTTATGATAATTTTGGAGAGTTAGCGGGATTTTCTGTGGCCTGGTCTTATTGGATTTCAATCTGGTGTGGTAATGCTGCCATTGCTGTGGCAGCTGTTTCTTATATGGGTGTTTTCTTTCCTGTGCTGATGGCACAACCCATTTTTGCTGTAATCATCGCATTGCTTTTGATTTGGAGTCTAACGTTGATTAATATGCGAGGTGTCAGGCAAGCTGGAATAACTCAACTGATGTTCACTATTTTAAAAATTATTCCATTAATTATGATTGGTTTGGCTGTATTTTTTGTATTTGATATCAAAGCATTTGAGCCATTTAATACAGTTGATCAACCCATTATCACTTCAATATCTGCTGTCTCTTATACACATCTGACGCTGCCGAC
>OJDV01000120.1_pt1 | contig 37207 bp, 32 predicted proteins | sample 1592911 | NCBI WGS metagenome assembly OJDV01 (sample SAMN05416860, study PRJEB24817) | seawater metagenome | isolation source: Sea water | place: Canada:Atlantic | collected 2013-11 | reverse complement strand
TTTTTACCCAATACTGTTAGATTACTTTGCATGACCAGAATTGTGAGTCATTACTCGACATTTTATCGCGGCCGTGGCAAGAAACGATAGGGTAAAGCGGACAACATTTTCATCAGACGAACATTTGTTTGAAATGGGGCTGGGCCGTGTGGGGGAAAAATTAAATGGATGGTGTATTGCCTAGAGGGCGTTCGGCCCAAGCTTTGTTATTGCGCAGTAAACAAGCACGGAAATTTCAGGCCCGTATACAATCGGTATATGATATGAGTGCGGCTTGTAATCTACGCTGTGAAGGCTGTGTGTTTTACAATACCGACGGCACATTCAAAGGCGATGCAGAGGGTTCTTTTGATCGCTCAGATCAAAGGGTCGGTCCTGAGCTGGACGAATACGAAGCGCTGTTCAAATCAGAGGTTGCACGCGGTGTAAGCTTACCGATATTTTCAGGCGCAGAACCTGCTTTACGTCAGGACATTCTACGAATTGCGACAAGTCATTGGAAAGACGGAATTATCTTTACAAATGGCACCATCCCTATTGACCCGAAGATCCGCTATCGTCAGATCGTATCAGTCTGGGGGCATCGTGAAAATACGGACAAATGGCGTGGTGCCAAATGCTATGACCGCTCGCTACGAACGATCCACAATGATGACCGCGTGATAGTTCTATACGTTGTGTCGCGCGCCAATATCGAAGACATTCCTGCGGTGATGGAAGATGTCGTTGCCGCCAACCTGCCGTTCCATTTTCAGATATACAGCCCAACAAATGAATATACAGATTTCCTAAACCTGCCCAATGATACGCAGCGCCCGTTCGCCAAACATGGTAATGTCGAAGACAACCTTGATCTTCGCCCCGAAGATAACCAGCGCGCCATCGAAGTTCTGATTGCGATGAAACATCGGTATCCTGACACCATTCTGGCCAGTGATGATTTTATTCGCTGGTGTTTTAACCGCCCTAAAGCGTTCGATTTCGACCCAGCGTCAGAAAAGTTCCCAAAACGTTGTCATCAAGCCAATGACGCCAACCGCGTACACTATCTTTATGACCTCAGCGCCGAAGAGTCGCCATCCTGTGGCCACTCCAACGTGGATTGTAACAAATGCCGGACTCTTTCGTCGTTGATGTATGGTTATGCAGATAAAAAATATTCATCGCTTTCCAATGTTTCAGCCGCTGAACGGTTCATCGAATTTGGTGATTTCGTCCGCAAAGTCTATACACCACAGTGGCAATGGAACGATGCAGATGCTTGATTTTGAATTTGACCCGTACGATCCAGCGTTCTTTCGCGATCCATATCCCAAATATGCTAAAATGCGGGCTGATTGCGCGGTGCATCACTGGACTAAGGCAGATGTGTGGACAGTTTGCCGATATTCGGAAGCCTCTGACGTGTTGCGCGATCATCGCAATTTTTCGTCGCGTCCTGCGGGTGAGGCGTTTCTGAAAAAGCTGCCTGGAAATCGTTGGGATGACCCTGCAGAGGTAAACCCTGCGACGCGTGATCAGTTGCGCGGTTTACTGGTGGCAGCAGATCCGCCTGTACACCGCGATTTACGAAAATCGGTGGCGCGTGCTTTTGCACCGCGTATCATCGAAATTCTTCGCGACGATACGCAAATCCTTGTCGACGGTATCATCGCTGAGCTTGTTCAGCGCCCCAGCTTTGACGCGGTAGAGGATTTTGCAACTGTCGTTCCGGTTAGCGTCGCGTGCAAGATGCTGGCGATTGACCAGTCACAGGTGCCCAATCTGTGCGGTTGGTCATCTGTCATCAGCCGTGGTTTGACTGGTAGTATTCGTGAAAGCGATCACCGTGAATCTGGCTTATTTGATGCCCATCTGGGCATTCAGCGCGTAATTCGCGGAAGCATCGCACAGGGTAAATCTTCTGATCCGAATTCTGTTCTGGCGCATTTGCTGACAGCGTTTTATGCAGGCGAACTATCGCGCCGTGAAACTATCGGCTTTGCTTCATTGATATTTTTCGCCGGGGTAGAAGCGACGCGCGCTTTGATCGGTAATTGTATTATGCATCTACTGGAAAACCCCGATCTTCTGGAACAAGTTTGTCAAGATGCCGAAGCCGTGCCGTTGTTAGTCGAAGAAATCCTACGCTGGAACTCTCCTTCGCAATTCGCGTTTCGCCGCGCGATCAATGATACCGAAATTGGTGGCATCACCATCCCGCGCGGGGCGGATATTTGCGTTGTGCTTGGCTCTGCCAATCGTGATCCTGATTACTGGGGCGTAGATGCCGAAAATTTTAAACTTGGCCGCAACGCACGTCCGCATCTGGACTTTGGTGTGGGCATTCATACTTGCCTTGGTGCAAGCCTTGTGCGAACCGAGGCCACGATAGCAATGACCGCCATCTTGCCCGTCCTTCGTGAACGAGTTGCAAAATATCAATCTGACGTGACCTTTGACTCCGCTCACATTCGCGGCTATCAACACATCTGGCTAAATACGAGAGAAACGGTCTCTGCCCAGTAACGCTTTGCTAAAACTGAGTGTAATAAATGCTGATCCTGCTGCCTGACCTGACAATCGCGGCATAAAGCAAGGCGATGGTGAAGACTGCCCATGGTAGGCTGGGGCACCACGGCGGCAGCTGCCATTTCAAGAAATATCGATCGCGATGCACAACGCGTTCAGACAACAGCGCGTGACTGGGGATTTCGATGTATTTGTATACTTCAGCGGCTATCAGTATCGATAGGCTCGCAATCGACTGGCTGGCTTGCCCCATTAGGGGCACCATATCTGATGGCCATGTTACTAGCCCAACAGCCAATGTTAGCGCTGTCTGTGGATCAGGCGACAGAAAAAATATTAATGATATTGCTGCGAGCAAGTTTGCCAACATGCTACCAGCGAGTGATAAAACGCGCGATCCCGTCCGTTTGGCGAACTGTATGATTCCAAGGGCAACTATCAACACATTGGCGAAGACTAGCATATTGACAGATGGCATATGCCATAAGGCACTGATCTGGAACGTCGCCCATATAGCAAACATAATCACTAACTTCGACGATCGATCACCCGCTATGTTTTTATAAACATGGTCGCGCAGGAAGTTGTGGAATGTGATGTGCCAGTTCGCGAAAAATTGCCGCCCGCTAGGATTGCGGAATGGTGCATTAAAATTGATTGGCAGTACCACCCCGAACAATAGTCCGATTCCCATGGCAACATCGCAATACCCCGAAAAGTCAAAATATAGTGCTGTCAGCCCAGACAAGCCAACCATTAGCGACGCCAACGGTGATGTCTGCCCGTTCTGTGCTGCTAGGATATAGGGTGTTATGAACTCGAATATCTCGTGCGATACGATTGTGACCTTGAATGCCCCAAAGGCGATCAATGTCATACCTTTGGCGAACCCGAACAGGTATTCGTCGTCGATCTTCGGTGCTTCAAGTCGTTTGAATTGCCTTGCCATTTGTTTTGCAGAAACGATTGGGCCTGCCATAAGTTGTGGAAAAAAAGCGATAAATGTACTGTAGTGGATTAAGCCCATGCGTGGCGCACGCTGGGAATACACATCCAGCACATAGCCGATTTGTTGTATGGTAAAGAACGACAAACCCAAGGGGACGATCAACGAGCTGACGCCTAAAAAAGCCAAATCTGCGCTTGTTCCGAATATCTGCTCGAAAAACCCAAGGTATTTGAAGGCCAATAGCAGGCCCAAGTTCACCGCAACTCCCAGAAAGGCAAATAATCGCCGCTTTAAGTTCGCGCGCTCTTTTTCTTGAACTGGCGCGACCAGTTCCATCAATTCGACCATGACCCAAGTTACTAAAATGGAGCCAAACAACGCAGCCGAACTAATAGCACCCTGATGGAGGTAAAAAACCGCCGACATTACCAGCAATGCAGGAACCGTAGCGCGGGTTAATCCGAGCGATCGCAAAGCCAATCCGATCAGAACAAAGATCGGTAGATAAATGATAAGAAAGCTTTGTGCTACGATTGTCATCGGGTGACGGCCAGATCAGAGGACAGGTTCCAGCACTTCCAGCGTGGCGCAGCACCTTCTTTATAAATAGCGTGCATCGCGCCTTGTCCTATGCATTCTAGCCCGAATTTTCCAGATAGAGCCGTGTTGCGCGGCCAGAGTTAAAGGTGTAGCAACAAGCAACATTTATGCAATAACGGCTTAGTCTCGAATGTTCAACAAGTCAATTGGTGCAGCTCGCTATGCGCTTATAATCATTATTTTTATTTGGCCTTGGGCGCTTTGGGTTTATGGCGTGCCCTTTGTCAGTACCCGTCCACCTGTGCAGTCATTCATGCCATCCGAGGACATTCATGCGAACCACCGGAGGAACTGGTATTTTTCTTGTGTGACTGCGGCAGAGGCTAAACCTGACATTCTATTCATCGGCGACTCGCAAACTTCGCATTCAATAGATTTTACTGTTTTGGCAAAGGCGCTACCCATGATGCGAATTGCCGCTTGTAATATGTTGCCATTTTCTTTCGAAAGCACTTTGAGAATACTAGATTACATGGACCAGGGTGGCGCGAGACCTAAGACAATAATTATTTCGGGCAGCTATGGTTTGTTTTTTGATAATCCGAATTCAACACTTGATCAATCTGCTCTTCTGTCTGACACGGCCTATCTAAACTCTATGAAGTGGAAATGGCAACGAGATCTTTATCGCAAGGAACCAAAGCTATTGGGCAAATCCGCCAGTTCAGCGCGGGAATTTGCGGCCAATCAAGTGTTACAGCTGGAACAGATCGATCTTAATCAGCTTAGATCTACACTTGCTGGAGTGGATTTAAGTACGGTGCTTTTTAACCGGAAAGATGATGAAGTTTTAGACAACTCGGTAACATCCGAGGATATACAGGAGTTCTGCATTACGCTCAAAAACCGTATCAAAACACTGATCTATCTTGAACAGCCAGTTTTACCAGCATTGTCGCAAAATCTCGCGCCCGACATCGCTTTGCTTTACCGTAGCTTACGCGATCAATTCACAGCATGTGTGGACGCCGCTTTTACTAACAGCGATTCAAATTGGAATCTGGACGAGCGACACTTTTTGAATCCTAAGGATAAGGCGGATTTTGACTATGCACGGATTAATGATCCAAGTTACAAAATTTCAATCGGAAAGTTCAAAGATGTTGACCCCATGCATATGAATGTCACCGGCGCACGGTCGTTTACGCTAAATTTAGTAAGTGAATTCGGTGAAAATCTTGAGGCCGCGCATTTTTCCAACATCGACGCGAGCGCGGCACCAGATGATGCGGCCAAACCAAGCTACCTTTTCGCTGCACAAGAAGAGCGGACTGGCGTGAGCCTAGCTTTGCCAAAGGAAACTAGCTTGAGTGCGAAAGGGCGATAATCTATGAACCGCATGATGTTGATGCCGGTGTGCATTTTGCGGCATGCTTAAGTTTGTCTAATGCCACTTTTCCAGTTCATATGGTTGTTGAACTAAAGGACATTACGAATGACATATTTGATTTCTGCTAAAACCTAGCTGTTATTATTCCCAAGAGTTTGCAACAAAGTCACTGAAAACTCGTGCTGCGGTCGATAAATTTGCATCCGCTGGTGATAACAGATGGTAAGTCCAACATAATGGCGGGTGTAAATTTCTAGTGGAAATTTGGTGGGCTTCGGCAGTAGCGGCAATCGCATCAATAATGCTGATGCCTAATCCTTTGGAAACCAATTTGACAATAACACTTTGCGTTTCCACTTCTATCGCGTGCGTAAATACCAGCCCTTGTTGTTTAAGATATTGATCCAATGCGTAACGAAACGGGCTACCAGGGTTTAGCGCGACATAAGGTTCGGCGATAAGCTTTGCAATGTGGGTATCACCATCCGATGGGGCAAAATACGCCTTTGGGCCTATCACCATAGCGTGGCTGTCTACCTTTGCGTGACTTTGGTAATTTTTTGTGATGTCGCTTATTGCTATCGCTAAATCAGCACTGCCACTTTCTAGCATACCCAATGCCCTGTGCACTTCAGCAACGCTGACAGTTATATCAATCGCAGGATATGAATTTGAGAACGCACATAAAATATCGGGCAATAGGTATTCCGCAACATCCGGAATAGCCACCAGACGAATATGGCCATGCTTGGCAGAACGGATTGCATCAGCAACTGTCGTTAATCGCGATAATGCCGACATTGCCGATGTTGTTTCGTCAAAAAGTAAGCGACCATCAGGCGTTAGATCTAGATGCCTGCCTTTTTTACCAAACAGTTTTAACCCTGTGGCTGTTTCTAAACTACGCAAAAGGTGGCTGATTGCAGGTTCTGTCACAAACATATGACTGGCCGCTGCGGAAACCGACCCAAGTGTCACCACAGCATGAAAAGCTTCAAGAGAACGGACGCTGATTTTCTTTTCCATAACATTAGTTTTATTTAACTATACGCCCATAAAAAATCAATTGTATTAAGAGTGGCCTATAGCCATATTTAAAAAATGCCTGACTTTACACTACAAACAGTTTCTTACGGCGGGCTTGGCCTGATGTTCTGTCTTATTCTGCTGGGATCTGCGTTGCAGGTTGCAACTGGGGTTGGGTTAGGGTTAATTGCAGGCCCATCGTTGTTGTATTTTCTGGACAGTATTTCAGCTGTGCAAACTGCGATTGTTCTGAACCTTATTCTTACCCTGTTTCTTTTGCCTTCTGAGATTAAATCAATTAGCCAGAAACCTTTGTTTGGGTTAAGTATTTGGGCCTGTTTGGGTCTGCCTTTGGGGTTTGGGCTTTTGTTTCTTTTGGATGTCTCTACCCTAAAGCTTATTGGCGCTACTGTGATTTTGCTTTCGGTCGCGCAACTGAAGTTCTTTCCAGTAAAGCCAATTAGCACTGGTAACGCCTCTTGGACTTTTCGGTTGGGTGGCATTGTATCTGGGCTGATGACTGGTGCCTTTGCTATTCCTGGCCCTGTGGCATTATGGGCATTATTGTCTAGTGGAACCAACGTTTTAATCACGCGAGCAACTTTGCGTGCCTACTTTGTTATTGCTTATACGCTCGCCCTTGCATTGCATTTGGGCTTTGCGGGTGGTGGCCGTGAAACCCTGACTGCATCCATAATACTTTTGCCAGCATTGATATGTGGCATTGCGGCTGGGCTGTTCTGGCGCCGTAATCTTGAAACGGAATTTTTACACAGAATATTGGAGGTTGTATTGGTAATTATGGGCATATCTTTACTGGTAAAGGGAATTTTAGATGTCATTTGATAGTTTGAGTATGTTGCCTGCGTTAAAGGGGTATCCAACTGCTGATCTGGATTTGTGCCAGACATCAATGGATTTGTTACCGCGTTTAGGCGCACGTTTGGGCATAGAATTGTATGCAAAAAGAGATGATACATTGCCGTTGGCAATGGGTGGTAACAAAGTACGCCAGCTTGAATATTATTTGGGGCTCGCAGTGCGGGACGGCGCTGATACTGTGCTGATAACGGGTGCTATTCAATCCAATTTTGTGCGCTTGTGCGCTGCTGCCGCTCGGAAGTTGGGTATGAAAGCGGTGGTTCAGCTGGAAGATCGCGTGCCCAAAGATGACGCTATATATAAGAATTCGGGGAATGTTTTACTTACCCATTTGTTTGGGGCGGAAATCCACTATTTCCCCGAAGGTGAAAACGAAGCGGCGGCTGATGCTAATCTGGATCGGTTGGCGGATGATTTACGTGCAAAAGGCCGCCGTCCTTATGTAGTACATTTGGGTATTGAGCATGCACCACTGGGCGGTTTGGGATATGCGCATTGCGCGGCTGAATGTTATGCGCAGTTTCAAGAAATGGGTGTAATGCCAGATCACGTGGTTATTCCGTCGGGTAGCGGGCTAACTCATGCAGGGTTTCTGGCAGGGGCAAGGGCTGTTGGCTGGAATGTTCCAGTGCATGGTATTTGTGTACGCCGTGATGCGGCAACACAACATGCGCGAATTGCGCGACGCGCGGCAGAGATTGATGCGATGCTAGATAGCAACGGAGTTAAGCCAAACGACATCATGGTTTACGATACGGTTTTGGCACCGGGTTATGGCCAGATGAACGATCAGGTTATGGCGGCACTAACTTATGCCGCACAGGATGAGGCCATGTTGCTTGACCCTGTTTATACAGGGCGCACCATGGCTGGCCTTATCGCGTTGGTAAATGGGGGGGTGATTAAATCTGGCAAGCGTGTTGCGTTTATTCACACGGGCGGTTTGCCATCTATTTTTGCATATCAAACGGATATCTTTGACGGTTTGAAGCAAGCAGGTTGAAACCCCATCCAGCCACATAGGCGCCTTATATGGTTGTTGGCGGCAATGGTGGTTAACCAAAGTTTACATTTTATGTTGTTCTAGCACAAAGAGCTAGGTGTAGGGCTGCTCTATTACTTCCTTTGAGATCACAAGAATCACAAAGGAGAGAACAATGGTCACACGTAGAGACGCATTACTGGGCGGGGCGCTTATTGCAGCTTCCCCATATGTAATCACAAAAGCCGCTGCAAGCGAAGTGATGAACACTTCAGATGCAGCCCCCGTTGACCTGTCATCTATGCCGCGTCGCAAACATAAACTGGTTGCACCCCCTTTCGTTCATGAGCATGAACAGGTTTCTACTGTACCGCCTGCGGTCGTTCAGTTTGAAATGAATATTATCGAAAAAGAAGTGCAAATCGACGACGATACATATCTTCAGGCAATGACGTTTAATGGCTCAATGCCTGGCCCCTTAATGGTTGTTCATGAAGGTGATTATGTTGAACTGACTTTGTACAATCCACCAGAAAACCTGATGCAGCATAATATTGATTTTCACGCAGCTACAGGTGCGCTGGGTGGTGGGTCTTTAACACTGGTTAATCCTGGTGAAAAAACTGTACTGCGGTTTAAGGCAACACGTCCCGGAACATTTGTTTATCACTGTGCGCCAGGTGGCCCAATGATCCCATGGCACGTTGTTTCTGGTATGTCTGGTGCTATCATGGTGTTACCGCGCGATGGTTTGAAAGATCACGAAAATAAACCTGTCAGCTATGACCGTGCTTACTATATTGGTGAAAATGACTTCTATATTCCAAAGGATGAAAACGGCGACTACATGCGTTTTGAAGATGTTGGCGAAAGCTATTCTGATACGCTAGAAGTTATGAATGGCCTGATCCCAACACATGTTACTTTTAACGGTAAAGTAGGTGCGTTAACGGGTGAGGGTGCGCTAACTGCGAAGCAAGGTGAAAACGTCTTGTTTGTTCACAGCCAAGCCAACCGAGACAGCCGCCCGCACTTAATCGGTGGACATGGTGATTTGGTTTGGGAAACGGGTAAGTTCAACAACCCGCCTGAACGTGATCTGGAAACATGGTTTATCCGTGGTGGGTCAGCAGGTGCAGCTTTGTATGAATTCTTACAGCCTGGGGTTTATGCTTACGTGAACCACAACCTGATTGAGGCTGTGAACTTGGGTGCAACAGCGCACGTTTTAGTCGAAGGAAATTGGAATAATGATCTGATGGAACAGGTTGTTGCCCCAGTTGAATACGATGTGGCACATGAAGGAAAAACTGCATTGCCATAGGGCAACGGTTATCCTTTTAAGATAAGGTTTTGGGGTAATCGTTATGCGGTTGCCCCTTATTGCAAGAAGTGAGTGGTAAAATGAAACGTAGTGTTTCCATATTTGGCGTAGGTATTCTAGCTGCTGCTACAACAACTGCGGTGTATTTATGGCCTGCACCTGATGCGCTTGTTTTACCTGAAATGACTGTGATTTCCGCAGGTGAATATGACTACCGACCAGCTGGCGATTTTCGTGTTGGAACCCGTGTTGTTGACGCTCCTATTGAACATCGAACAGCACGCTTAGACTTTGAGATAATGAAGCATCACGTGCGCCAATCTGAGTATAGTATTTGCGTGGCACAGGGTGGTTGTGAAGCTACATTAACCAAAGGGTCAAATGACTATCCACAAGTTGATGTAAGCTACATTGATGCCACTGCTTATGCACGTTGGTTATCAAAGAAAACCAAACAAACTTGGCGGTTGCCTACGGATGAAGAATGGGTTCGTGCGGCAGGGGACAGGTTTAGTGAAGTTATTTTGGGGGATATTTCAAATGACCCTGATCCATCAAAAAGATGGCTGTTAAAGTATAGAACACAAGCTTTAGAGCGCAATGCAATAGATCCAGAACTGCGTCCGATAGGTAGCTTTGGGGCAAATGATAAAGGTGTTGTAGATATAAACGGAAACATCTGGGAATGGACGGAAAGCTGTTTTCAAAACGGTAAAGTTTCTAAAGATGGCGCCTTTCTTGTTGAAAGTACCAGCTATTGCGGTGTGCGTGCGGCTCAAGGTAAACACCGTGCTTTTATTATAGATTTTGTACGGGATGCAAAAGGCGGGGGATGTGCGGTGGGCACACCGCCCGATAATTTGGGGTTTCGGTTGGTGCGTGAAAGTTAGGGTTGTTTGTTTGGTGTTCGCTGTTTTACCCGCTTTGACCATAACATTGGCCCAATACGCATTAAAACAATACTGAAACCTATTGCCCATAGCCCTGCGGAAATGTTTAGGCCAGTTAGGCCGAATATCTGAAGGGTATCAGCGAAACTGCGCAGAATTGCGGCTATCATTAATAAGGCAAATGCCCAAATCACACTATTACCAATCTGCAATGGGCGCCCTGTATGCCCCAAAGTTGCGCGGACCATCACTGCAATAGTCATGCCAACAATCGCCCCTATGCCCAGCAGGTGCAGGCCTGCGGGTGATGCGCCAATTCCTAACGCAAACAAACCAATCGGGACAAAAGCATAGGCCACATGCAGGATCAATAGAAGCGGGGATGCAAATGTACGCACGCCTTGCCAACGTGACAGGCGCAGCACATGTAATGCAGCAGTTGTTATTAATAATCCGCCTATGATTTGCGCGTCAGGTAATGCAACCCAGCCGATCAGTGAAGCAGCACCTGATAGTAGGCAAATAGCATCAAACCGGTTGAATGGTATTGGTAAAGGGCCAGGGGTGGTTTTTACAAGCCAGTTACGGGTAAAGCTGGGGATAATACGCCCCCCTATAAGGGTGATTAAGAAGACCACCACAGCAATACCCAACCTGCGGCCAAGATCAGCACCACCTTGCACAATGACCTCTGTGTGAAATACAATATTTGCGCATAAAAATAGAAAAACAGGTATAACAACCTTTAGATTGCGCCAGTTGCGGCCTGCAATCACCTCTGTTGCAATCATCAGACATATTGCAGCTAAGAACGCGCAATCAGTAACCATTACCAATAGCGGGCCGAAGTCCAATATACCTGCCATTGCAAGCCTGCCAACAACCCATATTCCAAGCAGTAGCATCAGGGGCCAACCCCTAATGGGCATGCGTCCTGTCCAGTTTGGTATGGCTGTGAATAGAAACCCGCTGATAACTGCGCCTGCGTAGCCAAACAGCATTTCATGGATATGCCAGTCTAGTGGGGGAAATACGCTGTTAAGCTCCAAATGGCCCAAATAAACCGCGATCCAAAGGGGGATAATAATTAGACCAAACGCCATTGCGGCTAAGAAAAACGGCCTGAATCCATAGCTGAATAAGGTTGGGCCAGTGTATATTTTGCGTTGTGGTTGTTTCATTTTACGGCCGAGTTCCTAATAAAAAAGGGCGGCACCTGATATGGTACCACCCTGAACAAATTGTTTATAACTGTATTATTATTGGACTTGTTCAAACAATGGTACAAAGCGTTTTTTGGCTTTACCCTTTTGTTTCACCTTAGAAGCTTGATCTAGGTTTGTTGCCGCCCCCACTTGGATCAGTGCAACCATGCCCAATGTATAGTGCGGGGTGCATTTGATGCCATATAGACCTTCTTTATCTAGCGTAATGGAAAACTCTTTACCGATCTTGCTTTTGAACTTGTCTACACCCTCTGGCAGCATACCTTTGATGCTTTCGGCGTTATGACCTTTGCTGGTTGGAAGGAAAGTAATTGTATCCCCAGGGGCTGCAGCGATAAAGGCGGGTTCAAATACCATAGAGCCTGCTTCGCCTTTGTTTAGCATTTTGACTTCATAGGTTTCCGCAAAAGCCGCAGGGGCCAATAGAAGTGCTGCGGCACCAGCAGTAAGTAGTTTTCCAAACATCGAATATTCCTTTCACGAATAATGGTATGATTTGTCTTATCTGGCTTTTATGGTAGGACAGACATGCGCTCTTTGCGCTGTATCAAACTGGGATAACGTATTTTGAATAACCTTGATGAAAGCCTGCTTGCGAACATTCCACCTTTTCGTAAGCTTCAGCTGGGCCAGATACGTGAAATACTCGATTGCGCTACCCCAAAGCGGTTTGAGGTAGGAACCTCTGTATTTGAAGAAGGGTTAGATGCAGACAGATTTTACCTGCTTCTTGATGGGCATATCCGTGTCATACGCACAACGCCAGATGGTGAACAGGTTACGGCATTATATATTTCAAGCGGGCAATTATTTGGTATTGCGGCCGCACTTGGGCGCAGTCAGTATCCTGCAACTGCACTGACCGCAGATGAATGCCTAACACTTTCATGGCCTACCCGCCTGTGGCAGGATTTTGTGACGAAATATGACGGTTTTGCTACCGAGAGTTATAAAGTCGTGGGTGCGCGTGTTGATGAAATGAACAATCGTATAGTGGAAATGGCAACCCAACAGGTAGAACAACGTGTGGCTTGCGCCCTTTTACGATTGGTAAATCAGGCGGGTAAAAAAGTATCGCACGGGGTAGAAATAGATTTTCCGATTACTCGGCAAAATATATCCGAGATGACAGGTACAACGTTGCACACGGTTAGCAGGTTATTAAGTGCGTGGGAAAAATCGGGCATTGTAGCCAGCGAGCGGCGCAAGATTGTTGTCACCAATCCGCATCAGTTAGTGTTACTCAGCGGGACGTAAATTACAGGCATTAAGCACTGTATCTAATTGCGCGCGGATCATATCTTCATTTAGGGAATGTTCTGCGCAAGCTTCTTTTACTGTGTGAAATGATGCAACTGAGCATCCGATACACAGCATTTTATAGCGCATGAATACAGATATTGTTTCAGGCCATTTATCCATAATTTCCATTACACTAATATCAGGATCTCTGATCGATTGCCTGCCCATTTGCACCTCTCATTATGGTTGTTTTAGCCACTTGGGTTAAAAATAAATATCATAACAAACACGTCCTTACTTTGCGCTGCAACAACATTGGTTAAAACCATGCGCGGTAAGAATGAAAATCAGAAACTTTAACAGGGTCTACAATTATGTCCGAAATCCTAACGAAATCGCGGGCGCGAAATATATTCTATGGAGGATCGTTATTCTTCATTGTTATTTTCGTTGTCCTTACCATTCATAGCCATCGCTATATCGTGGAAGTCTCAACCGCTGGAATGCCACTGACCGATGAGGTTCGTTTGGGCAAGCATGTTTGGGAAAGGCATAGCTGTATCAACTGCCATACTATTCACGGTGAAGGTGCGTATTTTGCCCCGGAACTTGGGAATGTAATGACCAGATGGGGCGTGTTGGATGACCCAGAGGGTGCCGTTGAAACGTTGGATGCATGGATGAAATCCCAACCAAGTCGTATTGAGGGCCGTCGCCAGATGCCGTTTTTTGAAATCACTGATGAAGAAATGCTCGGGCTGTCCGAATTTTTGCGCTGGGCAGATCAGACAGACACACAGGGCTGGCCGCCCACAGATGCAGGTTAAGGAGATACCGTTATGAAATATAAAACTCAAAAAGTGGCACATGCCTATTTTCTTGTCGCAATGGGCCTGTTTGCAATTCAGGTTATTGGTGGCCTTCTGGCTGGCTGGATATATGTATCACCTAATTTTCTGTCGGAACTGTTACCGTTCAACATTATCCGTATGATACACACCAACGCACTGATTGTCTGGCTACTATTGGGCTTTTTCGGGGCTGCCTACTATCTGGTGCCCGAGGAAAGCGAACGCGAAATCTATTCGGTTAAGTTGGCTTACATACAGTTGATTATTTTGGTTGTTGGCACATTAGGGGCTGTTGGCAGTTATTTGGTTGGCATACATGGAGGCCGCGAATTTTTAGAACAACCGCTTTGGGTAAAAATCGGCATTCTTATCGCAGCATTGATCTTTTTGTTCAACATCTCAATGACAGTTCTACAGGGACGTAAAACTGCAATTACCAATGTATTGCTGACAGGTCTGTGGTTGTTGTCACTGCTTTGGCTGTTTGCATTTATTAACCCTGACAACCTGTCGCTGGATAAAATGTACTGGTGGTTCATCGTGCATCTGTGGGTTGAAGGTACTTGGGAATTGGTTATGGCCTCTATTCTTGCCTTCCTATTGTTGAAGTTAACAGGCGTTGACCGTGAAGTGATTGAAAAATGGCTGTATGTTATTGTGGCCACTGCACTGTTTTCGGGCATCCTTGGAACCGGTCACCACTTTTTTTGGATCGGAACACCGGGTTACTGGCAATGGTTAGGGTCTATCTTCTCGGCGTTAGAAGTTATTCCGTTCTTTGCAATGATGAGCTTTGCATTCGTCATGGTGTGGAAAGGGCGTCGTAATCACCCGAATAAAGCGGCACTTTTATGGTCGCTTGGCTCTGCTACTGTTGCTTTCTTTGGTGCGGGCGTTTGGGGTTTCTTGCACACATTGCACGGCGTGAACTTTTACAGTCACGGCACCCAAATTACAGCGGCACACGGGCACCTGTCTTTCTATGGGGCATATGTTGCGATGAACCTTGCTATCTTTACCTATGCAATGCCAATTCTGCGCGGGCGTGACCCATATAATCAAGTCCTGAACATGGTTAGTTTTTGGTTGATGACAGGGGGCATGGCATTCATGACTTTTGTGCTGACTTTTGCAGGCATCATTCAAACCCATATGCAACGCGTGGTTGGTGACTACTTTATGGAAGTGCAAGACGGGCTTAGCTTGTTTTACATGATGCGCTTTGGTGCGGGTATTGCGGTGGTCGTTGGTGCATTGCTGTTCATTTTTGCAAATGTTGCCCCACGTCGTGAAATCATTAAAGGCAGTGGTGATAAAGCCACTGAAGAGGCCAAGGTATGACTGCGATGAAGCACGACTTTGATGCGCCTTTCTATCAGCCTATTGCCGATGAATGCGCGCTATTCGAAGCCGCTTATGAAAACGGTTTGCCCCTTCTTTTGAAGGGGCCAACTGGCTGCGGGAAAACCCGTTTTATTGAACATATGGCAGCCCGCACAGGGCGGCCGTTATATACGGTTGCGTGCCATGATGATTTGTCAGCCGCCGATCTGATCGGGCGGTACCTGTTGCGGGGTGGTGAAACCGAATGGGTAGATGGCCCGCTAACCCGTGCTGTGCGTGAAGGGGCGATTTGCTATCTTGATGAAGTTGTTGAGGCCCGCAAAGATGTAACCGTTGTTCTGCATCCTTTAACGGATAACCGACGCGCATTAATGTTGGATCGTACTGGTGAAGAGTTGGTTGCACCAAAAGAATTTATGTTGGTGGCGTCTTACAACCCAGGCTACCAGAACGTTCTGAAACGGCTAAAGCCGTCAACGCGACAAAGGTTTTTATCGGCTTCCTTTGATTTCCCTGATCCTGAATCTGAAACCATAATTGTGATGCGCGAAAGCGGTATTGATGAAGCGCGTGCTAAATCATTGGTTCGTTTGGGCGGTCACATCCGTGCCTTGTCTGGTATGGATTTGGAAGAGGGCGTTTCAACACGTCTTTTGATATATGCAGCCCAACTTATTGCGGATGGTATGAAGGTTGACCAAGCCTTGCAGGCAACGGTGATTGAGCCGCTTACGGATGAACCAGATGTGCAACAAGCATTGCGTGACCTGATAACAACCGTTTACGGGTAGCTAAAAATGTCGTTGCACCCCCTAGATTTGATGGAGCCAGAAGAAACTGTAGGCAAGCTTTGGCATGATTATGCGTCAAAACTTTCTGCACCTGTTGGCTACTCGGATCAGGCTGTTGCAATTAAGGATATACGCCCATCATTAACCTTATTGTTTCGTGCTTTAGGCGGAGCTGCAGGGGTAGAGATAAGCGAAAGTCCTGATACTACCTCGCATCATCGGTTAAGTGTAAAACGCAAGTTGGGAACGGTGCGTGAAACTGTGCAAATTGCGCGTTTTGATGGCGAACGGTTGCATTTGCCAAGTGTTATGGATGTGTTCCCCGAAGCAAGGTTGAATAAGGCCGCTTTCCTTTGGTTAACGGCCCTTGCCGCAGTGATGGAAACGGCACCTTTACCAACTGACCCACTGCAATCGGACATGTTTCAGATTGCCATGATGTATCGGGCTACCGCATCTGTTTTGGCTGTTTGTCCAGGGTTACGCAGCACTTATGTTGAGCTGTGTCACCATGTTTGTAAAACCCGTAATCGTCCCTTGCTGCCAAAAAGAGAAGCTGCAATGGAAGACCAAATTTTACGTGTATTGAATTTGGAGGCACCTGAAGTCATTGCATCAGACATGAAAGCCCCAACGGGATATTTGCCCATAATGCCCGTACCATTATGGGTACAATTAAGGGATGTTAATACCCGCAGAGACGCCCCGCGTTCAGATGAGGATAAAGATGCACTGCCGCCGTCTGGGTCGACAACCAAACGTAAGGTTGCAATGCGTAAAGATCGGGATGAGGCTAATCGCAAAGACAGTTTTATCATTCACCGTTTTGAGTCGATTTTAAGCTGGGCTGAAAGCATGAACCTAAACCGCAGCGTTGATGATGACGATGATGAAAACGCGCAAAAAGCAGCTGACGATCAAGATCATATTACTTTGTCGCGTCACGATAAAAAGACAGCAACACGGTTGCGAATGCATCTTGATTTATCACCAGAAGATGCCGATCACGAGCGTCTGTCAGGGGTTTCCACATATCCAGAGTGGAACCATCGCGCACGCTCGTATATGCCCGATCATTGCCGTGTACTTGAAGTAGAAGCCAGTACAGATGCGGCACATCCATTGGTTCTTGATCCGCGACGATTGCGTGAGGTGCGCCGCCAATTTGAAGCTTTACACCCACGTCGCATTTTGCGCCCGCGCCAAATTGAAGGCAGCGAACTTGATCTGGATGCGCTTATCACCGCACAGGTAGAATTGAAGGCCACAGGGCGTTCAAGCGATCGTATTTATCAGTCGATGCGCAAAACTGACCGTGACTTGTCAGTGGCATTCTTGCTAGATACATCCCGTTCTACCGAAGCGGCACTGGGCGATACATGTGTTATAGATGTGGCGCGCGCGTCACTTGCGGCCCTTGCGGGCGGTATAGATGCCAGCGGGGATCGTTTGGGTATATGGGGTTTTTCATCCCTGAAACGTGACCGCGTATTTGTGAAACGTTGCAAAAGTTTTGATGCGCCTATGTCGTCCGAAGTTACGGCGCGTATTTGTGGTCTGTCACCTTGCCATTATACCCGCTTGGGTGCTGCAATCCGCCATGCATCTGCACAACTGGCCAAAGAAACGTCAACGCGCAAACTTTTGCTGATCCTGACGGATGGCAAGCCTAATGATCTGGATCATTATGAAGGTATTCATGGCATTGAAGACAGCCATATGGCCGTGCGAGAGGCTAGGCGGGTAGGCCAAACGGTTCATGGCATTATCATTGATGAAGATGGGCAAGATTGGTTTGCCCGCATATTTGGCCGTGGCGGGTTTACCTTACTGCCTGATCCTGCGCGTTTGACCCGCGCATTACCAAAAATTTACCGCTCACTTACACAGGAGATATAACATGTTACGGTTTCTTACCATTATTGCCCTTACCCTATTAACGGGGCCTGTCTGGGCTGCCGCATATAGTCGCCCAATTCCGCAAGCCCAAAGTGCAACTGCTGAATTTTGGTTCTTTATAGCCTCCGTCGCTCTTGTCGCTGCGTTACTGGCAGTAAATTGGCTTGTTACACGCAGATGACCCAAGAAGGATGGAGTGTTAGGCGTATGACTGTGGCATTTTACCCATTTGGGGCGGGTGCCGCTGTGGTGAATATTTTCTTTGCATCCCTCATTGGGTCATGGCTGGGCCTGCCCGTTCTTTCACCCGTATATTCAGTTCTGGGGGGTGCAATTCTGGGCCTGCCTTTAACCGTACTGTTTGCGCGCCATATTAGGCGGTTGATGGATAAATCTTAGGGCGCTTTGCCATAACCACCCGCTGTTGGTGTGATGACAGTTACCGCCTCCCCTGCTTTTAGCTGGGTTTGTGCACATCCTTCCAATTCTTCGTGGGTTCCGTCTAACCTTCTGATAAATGTTTGGCCCATTACCCCAGTACCGCCCCCTTGCAACCCTTCGGGCGCACGTGTGCGATGGGACGATAAAATTGCCATTCCCATGTCTTCTAGAAACCGCACTGTGCGTTTGGTGCCATTACCAGCAGACCATTTCCCTTGCCCGCCAGAGCCTTTGCGAATGATGAACTCTTCCAACAAGACAGGGTAGCGAAACTCTAAAATTTCAGGGTCAGTCATGCTAGAGTTTGTCATGTGAACTTGCACAGCATCGGTGCCGTTAAAACCATCACCTGCCGGAGAGCCAGAACAGATGGTTTCATAATATTGGTATATGTCATTGCCAAAGGTGAAATTATTCATTGACCCTTGCGAGTTGGCCATCGCCCCCAAAGCACCAAATAACGTGTTGGTAACATGTTGGGATGTTTCCACGTTGCCCGCAACAACGGCGGCAGGATAACTTGGTTTTAGCATACAATCATCGGGGATTATGATGTTAATCGGGCGCAAACACCCAGCATTGATCGGGATATTTCCCTGCACCATCATACGAAAGCAATATAACACGGCAGCACGCGCAACAGGTTCAGGTGCGTTGAAATTATTCTTTCGTTGGGGCGATGTGCCTGTGAAATCAACTGTGGCAGTACGATCTTTTTTGTTAACGGTAATCTTAACCTTAATCACCGACCCTTGATCGGTTTTATATGAATAACTGCTGTCATGCAGCGCACCAATGGCACGGCGCACACTTTCTTCGGCATTGTCCTGCACATGATCCATATAAGATTGCACCGCATTCAGGCCGAACTGGCTAACCATTTTACGCAACTCGCGAATACCCATTTCATTGGCTGCCACTTGCGCTTTTAGATCGGCAATATTTTGCACGGGGTTACGACAGGGGTAGGGGTGATCGGTCAGGATGTTATACAACGCCTCTTCTTGAAAAACCCCACGATCAACAATGCGGAAGTTGTCAATCAGAACACCTTCTTCATCTACCGTGGTAGCCAACGGTGTCATAGAGCCAGGTGCCGTGCCGCCTACATCAGCATGATGACCACGCGATGCGGTGTAAAACAGAACCTCTGTGTTCAAGTCATCAAAAACGGGGGTAACAACTGTGATGTCAGGCAGATGAGTGCCACCATTATAGGGCGCGTTTAACGCAAAAACATCACCGGGGTGAATGTCACCTTTGTTCAGCGCAATAATGGTTTCAACCGAGCGATCCATTGAGCCAAGATGCACGGGCATATGCGGGGCATTGGCTACTAATGAACCATCAGCGGCAAATACTGCACAAGAGAAATCCAACCGCTCTTTGATGTTCACGGAATAAGATGTGTTTTGCAGCGTCACACCCATTTGTTCGGCGATTGACATAAACAGGTTGTTGAACACTTCAAGCAATATAGGATCAGCTTCAGTGCCTATTGCATATGTGGCTTTCTTAGCCTTGACACGGCGCAACACAATATCATTGCGCGTGGTCACAGATGCCTGCCAGTCTGGTTCAATCACAATGGTTTGGTGCGGCTCAATAATTAACGCAGGGCCGTTGATTGTAAGACCTGCACGAAACGCTTCGCGGTTTTTGTATACACTTGCATCATGCCAAGTACCTTCGGCGAAAATCTGGGTAATTGTGTCACTAATTAGCGCATCGGTTTGATTTGCCAGAACGGGCGCTTCAATTTCGGCACTGCCACCAAAGCTTTCAACCTCAAGCGACTCGATGAAAATGCTTTTGCCATCGAAGGTAAAACCAAATTGTTGTTTGTGTAGTTTCAAGAAATCAGCAGTCATTTGCTCGATAGATGACAGAGTAACGGCCAGCGTTGTATCGGTGCCATCATAACGCAAATGTAGGCGGCTTATGGTTTCGGGATCGGTTACACCTTGTGCTGCCAGATCAGTTTTATTGAGCGCTGTTAGAGTTTTTACCTTGTCTTGAGCATTGCCTAAAACTTGCAAATCCAACAGCTTGGTGACAGAGGCAGAACGTGCCGCCCGAATATCGGCCAACCCCATACCATAAGCCGATAAAATGCCAGAATGAGGATGCAAGTAGACAGTTTTCATGCCAAGGCTATCAGCCACAAGGCAGGCATGTTGCCCACCTGCACCGCCAAAACAAGTCAGCGCGTAGTCAGATACATCATAGCCGCGTTGTACAGATATTTTCTTGATTGCATTAGCCATATTTTCAATCGCTATGCTTAAAAAACCTTCAGCTACGTCATGGGGTGTTTTTCCATCGCCAATTTTTGTGGCCAACGCGGTGAATTTTTCTGTAACAATATCAACATCTAATGGCTTATCCTGGTTGGGGCCAAAGATCTTAGGGAAGTTTTCTGGCTTTAATTTTCCCAACATCACATTGGCATCTGTGACCGTTAATGGCCCGCCACGCCGGTAACTTGCGGGGCCAGGATCAGCCCCTGCACTGTCAGGGCCTACGGAAAACTTTGAACCGTCATAATGTAAAATAGAGCCGCCACCTGCGGCAACCGTATGAATATTCATCATCGGTGCGCGCATTCGCACCCCTGCTACTTCGGTTTCATATGATCGTTCCAGGGTACCGTTGTAATGCGATACATCCGTGGAAGTACCGCCCATATCAAAACCGATGATTTTGCCAAAACCTGCAAGTTCACTGGTTTTTGTAGCCCCTACAACGCCGCCCGCTGGCCCAGACAAAATGGCATCTTTTCCCTGAAAACGATCCGCTGCAGTTAGGCCACCGTTTGACATCATAAACATCAACTTGGTTTCGGTATTATCCAGCCCACCCATTTCACTGGCAACCTGTTCTATATAGCGTGACAAAATAGGGGTTAGGTATGCATCAACCACAGTGGTGTCACCGCGTCCGACGAATTTCATCAGCGGTGAAATTTTATGGCTGACAGAAATTTGGGTAAAGCCAATGTCAGCGGCTATCTTTTCGGCCTGTAATTCGTGTTCTGGAAACGCATAAGCGTGCATAAATACAATCGCGATAGATCGGCAACCGTCTTCAAATAACTTTGAAAGGGCAGCACGAGTTTCATCTAAATCCAGCGGTTTTTCAACCGCACCATCCGCTCTCAAGCGTTCATTTACTTCCGCCACAGCCGAGTAAAGCTGTTCTGGTTTGATAATTTCTTTGGCAAAAATATCTTTCCGGGCTTGATACCCGATTGCTAAAGCATCCCGAAAACCTTGGGTGGTCAGTAGGGCCGTTTGTTCGCCTTTACGTTCCAAAAGCGCGTTAGTGGCAACGGTTGTACCCATCTTTACAGATGCAATTTCATTGGCAGGAATAGGTGCGCCTGTTGATATGCCCATCAGATTGCGCATGCCTTGAATTGCTGCATCTTTATAGGCTTCGGGGTTTTCTGAAAGCAGCTTATGGGCGATAATTACTCCATTTGGATCACGTGCTGCAATATCGGTAAAGGTACCGCCGCGATCAACCCAGAAATCCCATTTACCCATAGCTAAAACCTTCATTTCATGTTTCTCAGAAATGAACAGGTTCGTAGGAAAAGATCAACGCATTTTTAGGTATTGAACCAACTTGCATCCATTGCTTCTATTGAGTGTGAGCCGTTCAGGATGGTTTGGGATAAAGCTGCTACGTTTGGCAGGCTGTGCGCGGCAAATACTTCGGCATGGGCAATTTTTGCGGCCAGAAAATTAGTATCCCAATCACTTGAACCTTGTTGAGCTATGGCTGCGCGTTTGTTTTTCAATGCCATCCAACCACCTGTCAAATATCCAAGCATCATCAGATATGGTACAGAAACGGCAGCCGCTTCACGGGTAGAAAGCCCCCCCGTCAGGATATGATCTAATGCAGTTTGCGCATTGCTAATTGCCGCCGTTAAGGCATCATCGGCATCAACGCGTATATCATCTAGCAATGTCCGCACAGCAACACCTTGATCGCGCAGGGTTTTGCGAAACATTAAGTCATTGGCCTGAATGGCAGTGGTGCCTTCATAGATGGTTAAAATACGCGCGTCCCGCAAGTGTTGGGCGGCACCTGTTTCTTCGATAAATCCCATGCCGCCATGCACTTGAACCCCGTCAGATGCGATGCCTATCGATCGTTCCGTCATCCAACCTTTGATAATCGGTACCATTAGCTCTGCGCGGGTTTGCCAGTTGGATTTGCTTTCGCCAGTGTCATGGTGCCCACGGTCAAGGGCGGTTGCACCGTATAGCGCCAGCGGGCGCATGGCTTCTATTTCTGCACGCATGGTTGCCAGTAAACGCATAACGTCAGGGTGATGAATGATTGCATCGCCGTCTTTGCGATCAAGTGGTGTGCCTTGAATACGATCTTGGGCGTAGCTTAATGCCTGATAGTAGGCACGGTTGGAAATTGACAAACCTTGTATACCTACGCCGAAACGCGCGTGGTTCATCATATTGAACATGATGTTCAGCCCTTGGTTTTCAGCACCTACCAAATAGCCGATAGCCCCTTCGTTTTCACCATATTGCAGCACAGCTGTAGGCGACCCGTTGATGCCCATTTTATGTTCAATGGATACGCATTTCACATCGTTACGTGCGCCAAGTGAACCATCTTCATTAACCAAAAACTTAGGCACGATAAAGACTGAAATACCCTTAACACCTTCGGGTGCATCAGGGGTGCGGGCCAACACCAAATGTACGATATTTTCGGCCATATCATGTTCGCCGTATGTAATAAAAATCTTCTGTCCCTTGATGCGGTAATGGTCACCCTCTGGTACCGCTTGGGTTCTGATTGCGGCCAAATCAGTACCTGCCTGATTTTCGGTCAGGTTCATCGTCCCTGTCCAGCGACCTTCGGCCATCGGGCGCACATAAGTTTGTTTTTGTTCTTCGGATGCCGAGGTTTGCAATGCGTGTATCAACCCTTCGGTCAGCAAATGGCAAAGTGCCAGCCCCATGTTGGCAGAATGCCACATCTCGCGGGTTGCCGCACACAAGATTGCTGGCATATTTTGCCCGCCGTATTCTTCATCTGTGCCAATGCTTGTCCATCCGCCTTCACCTAATGCTTTAAATGCGTCAGAAAATCCTTCGGGCGTTGTGACTGTATTGTCCGAATGCCAAATAGAACCTGTATCGCCTGATTGATTTATCGGGGCGATTACCTCTGCCGCAAGGCGCGCGGCTTCTGATAATACCGCATCGCATATTTCAGCATCATAATCCGCGAAAGGCGAAAGGTCTGTTACAGAATCCAATCCTACAACGTGGTGGATTGCAAAGCGTAAGTCATTTTCGTCTGCGTTGTACATGCGGTACCCTTGTGTAAAATTACTATGTGTTCGATTAACAATAATATATCAAATAGTCGATTGTCGTTAGTTACCTCGCGTCGCAAATTATACCTGATACGGAATTTTTACTTCAAAAGTCGCACCATTTTTTGACGGTTTAAATTTCACACTGCCACTCAGGTTGCGCATGATTTCGGCGCAAATGGATAAGCCCAACCCAACGCCGCTTGATGCACCATCCGAAGAAAGTTTTGAAAACTTTTCAAATATAATCTCGCGGTCGCTTTCAGATATACCAGGGCCATTATCAGCGACAGTCACCGAAATGCCTTTTGGTGTTTTGCTTAATTCCAGCTTAATGATTGGCTTGGGTTTATCATTATACTTTATGGCATTCGTAATAAGGTTGATAAAAACCTGGTTAAGACGATCCGCGTCTGTCATCAACGTAATGTCAGAAAAATCACCCTTAAGCCGTATATCGACTTTTGAAGTGTCATATGATGTATGGCTGGCAAGTATGGATTGATTTAACATATCTTCTAAATTGACTTGCTCTAGATTTAGTTTCAGCTTGCCGCTTTCTAAAAAGCTAAGATCAAGTATATCGTCAAGTATGCGCGTTAAGCGTTGGCTTTCGTCATTGATGATAGATGAAAATCTGGCATATTGTTCGCGGTCAATTTCGCCATCATTCATTAAAATAGCCGAAAAAGATCGAATGGATGTCATAGGTGTGCGCAACTCGTGGCTAACTTGGCTTAGGAAATCATCCTTTTGTTGGCTAAGCTTGGTTAGTTTGTTATTGGCACGGCGTAATTGTTTCGCAGTTGCAGCCAGTTCTTTTGATTGCTTTTCAAGTTGCGCCGAATATTCCATGACTTGGGCTGTTTCATCGGCAACCGCAATTAGTTCCTCGACTGAAACGGCTTCGCTGCCAGATATTTGCCCGACCATTGCATGTGCAGTAGCAGCACCAACCGAGCCTGCAAATTCGCGTTCTAATGTTACAATAAATTCAGAGGTCGGGTCGGGTAAGCCCGATAACTTTCCTTGTTCTTTGGCTTTCTTATCAAATAATCGCCCAGCATCGTTACGGCCTAAAATACGTTGGGCAAGTACGAACAAATCTTCGGATGTGGAAATGTGTGTAGGCACATGTTGTTGCGATGTGCTGCCAAAAACATTTACAAATTGTAACGCTTGGGAAACTTCAAGAGGCCTAGGTGTGGTTATGAATGATAAAGCTGTCAGTGCAAGTACGTTAAGGGATAATGACCAGAACACTGCGTGAATTAAGGGGTCAGAAATATTGATGCCAAATAATGCTTGTGGGCGTAAAGCCGATATTCCCCAAAGGCCGTTTTCGATAATGTCCTTTGATAAAATAAAGCTGCCATCGAAACTAGGCAAGAACAGCGTATAGGCCCAAATTGTAAACCCGATAAGAATACCGCCTAGTGCCCCAGTACGTGTGGCGTTGCGCCAATACAGGCCAAAGAACAAAGCAGGTAGAACTTGTGCAATGCCCAGAAACGCAATTAACCCGATAGAGGCCAGCGCAGATGTGCCACCTGTGAAGCGATAATATAAATATCCTAATGCTAGAATAACCCCAATACTAATGCGACGACTGCGTAGAAGCAAAGACCGCACATCGTCGCTTTCAGGGTTACGCGCTTGTGCTCTGTATAGCCACAAAGGCAGAACAATGTGATTTGATACCATTGTTGATAAGGCAATGGCTGCTACAATAACCATTGAAGTTGCAGATGAGAAACCACCAAGAAAAGCTAATGCTGCTAGGCCATCTTGGCCCATCGCCAAGGGGACGGTTAAAACAAACAGATCTGGGTTTGACCCTTCGGGTAAAAACTCCAATCCGGTAACTGCAATCGGCACAACGAACAGGCACATTAAAAACAGATATAACGGAAAGGCCCAGCTTGCAGTTGCCAAATGTTTCTCGGCGTCGTTTTCAACGACGACGACTTGAAACATTCGCGGCAGGCAAATTATAGCGGTTGCGGAAAGAAAGGTTAATGTAACCCAACGGGGTGTAAAAACACCTGTGGTTTCGGGCAACATTCTTTCAGCATTTTTCAAAACTTCTGACGGGCCATCGGCAACAAACCATACCACAAATATGCCAACTGCGATCAGTGCCACAAGCTTTACAATAGCTTCTAGGGCAATCGCTGTGACAACCCCGTGATGCCGTTCATTTGCATCTAGATTACGGGTGCCAAAAACGACCGTGAAAGCCGCCAAACCGATTGCGATAAGCAAAGCGGTTATTGCGGGCGATGGTGCATTCGCATTGGTTTGTGTGAACACTGCAAAACTTAACGTCAAAGATTGTAACTGCAACGCAATATAGGGAGTTGTGCCAATTACGGCCAAAAGTGTAACAACGACCGCTAAAAGGTTGCTTTTGCCATAACGAGACGAAATTAGGTCGGCAATAGAAGTAATGCGCTGGGTTTTTCCGATACGCACCAGTTTTCGTAACAACCACCACCAACCTATGAACACAAGTGTCGGGCCAATATAAATTGCCAAAAATTCCAACCCGTTACGGGCCGCCGAACCAACCGCGCCGTAAAACGTCCACGCGGTACAATATACGGAAATTGAAAGCGTGTAGACGATTGGGGATTGAAGGAAAGTAAGTTTGTTTTTTTGTGCCCATTGTTCTGCAAGGGCAGCGACGACAAATAGGATTGTGACGTAAACTAAGCAAATACCAACTAGAATATTAAAAGTCAGCATTACTCGTCTCGTATTTCAACAACAAGAACGCGCGATAATAGGAAAGCGGCTGCAATTAAACCTGCCCAAATACCAAAAATGAATAATATGGAACTGATTAAGGGCGAAGTATCATCATTTATGATAAATGCTTTTAAAATTGGTGTGAGTAGTAATAACACACCGATAAAAGGTAAAATCAGGGCCAGCTCCTGTTTTTTGCGGCTTCCCCTTGCGTCTTTATCTGTAGGTTTAAGTGTTTTTTGCGCACTCATTCTTCTAGCAACCTATGAACGCTTTGAATAATATCCTTGTTGGAAAACGGTTTGGTCATGAAAAGGCTAACCCCAGCTTGCTCTGCTGCAACACGGTCTTTTTTTTGTCCTTTGGCAGTCAGCATCAAAACGGGAAGGTTCACAAAATCTGGTTTATTACGCAACTCTTCCAAAATCTGCATGCCGCTTTTATTAGGTAACATCATATCCAGAATAATCAGGTCTGGCTTGGTTTTTTCAATGAACGCCACACAACCCTGGCCATCTGAATAGCTAGATACGCCAAAGCCTTCACGGGTCAGCAGAAAAGACAAAGCTTCTATAATAAAAGGCTCATCCTCGACTATTAACACAGATTTTGCCATGCATGTCTCCCTTAATGCGACCTGTTCAGCCTATAATGATTTTACGTTAAGGCAAGTGGTTTCACTTCAACAGATACTTTGCCCTGCGTGCTTCGCAGGCATTGCGCGGGCAAACTGAACATTGCAACCCGACTGCAAGGTTTGGTTGTGATGCAATTTCAGGTTTTGTTAAGAACATGTCATAGTCAGGTGTAAACGCCATAACAGCAGTTGTACGGGCGGGCATCCCGATTTTATTTTTACCAGCGTATTCAGTAATGGAATATGTTAAAAACCGCTCGCCAGTTGGTGTGTTGATAAAGGCTTTTATCGGCATGTTCGGCTGGCTTAGACTTCGATAAATTGGCCATAACGGGCAGGCACCACCATGTCGGGGCAATGAAAGTGTTGGTAATTGTTTTCGGAATATTACCGCACCTGACCCGTCACATTCCATAATACCAAACCTTGGAAATGTATCGCGCTCTGGTAGGTGGGCTAAGCGATGTAGAACTGTGGTTAGTGGTACATTTAACTGATGTGAGATGGAAATTGGATTGTAGTTGAGTAATTCAGCAGATTTCAAGAAGTCATCAACAGGAAGTTTCCGACTGATTGCTTGATAACGCATAAGGGCTTCAAGTACTTCGGGCTCTTCTGATTTGGGCAAGTTTTGTTGCGCCAGATAATCAACTGGTGAAATAAATCCCTCTTCAAGTTGTTTTATATAAAATCCGTTACTTTCAAGAATTGTCTCAGCAGAGGTACGATCGTGCGACATATCATTGGTGTTACTTGGTTCAAAATGATGCAACACATCTTCGGCGGTTTTAGCCAACCTTTGTGCTTCAATAAGTAGGTTAGATAAAAACCGTTTATGCAGGGCTTCAGGAATGCCACTTTCGTCGGCTAAAATTTCAGCGGTTGATTGGATGGTGGTGATTGTGGACAACATCAGATGCATGGCTTCGGAAAAAAACGGATCACTGTTCATTTGATCTGATAATGCCTGAAGGGTTTCATCCTGTATTTTCGTGCGGTCAAATTGCCGTGCAGTCAAGCGCGCAAAACCTGGAAACCGCGCAATAAATTCTTCGGTTCTATCCGTCTCACACACAAGTTTTGGCATACTGGCAGCAGCCTGCCCTACGCGACCGATTAAGGCTTGATCTGGGTCCTCGGTAAACAGGCGCGGATCGACATTCAAAACCCGGGCTAAAGCCAATAATGTTTTACCGCCGATTCCCCGTCTGTTGTGTTCTATCAGGTTAAGGTAGGATGCCGAAATACCTGCTTGTTTCGCAAGTGCAGTTTGGCTGATCTTCTTAGATTGCCTGTTTTGGCGAATTTTAGTTCCCAACAAAGTGCGCGACATATCTTGTTATCCTTTATTTTTAAACGATAATGTTATAGTTAGTAAATATATTTACTATGATAGCACACTTAAAATATAAAATATTTACAAATTTTTACAGTAAAAACAGTTATTTATTGTAATAATTACTATCTAGGGTATTCTGAACCTGTCGAAAGACACTGGCACGGCGTTCTGGGAGGAGCAGATCGTGTTAGAACATGGGAGGAAATCTATGTCTAAATTTACTCGTCGTGGTTTGCTAAAATCCAGTGCTGTTATGGGCGCTGGGCTAGCGATGCCCACACTAATCACAAGTCCTGTTGCTGCGTATACAAACGAGCCAACAGGCGGTTCAGTTACACTGGGCTTTAACGTACCTCAAACAGGTCCATATGCAGATGAAGGTAGTGATGAGCTACGTGCATATAAACTTGCTGTTGAGCATCTAAATGGCGGCGGCGACGGCGGCATGATGAATACGTTCACATCAAAAGCACTTAAGGGTAATGGTATCCTTGGTAAGAAAGTTGAATTCGTAACAGGTGATACACAGACTAAGTCTGATGCGGCACGTGCTTCTGCGAAATCAATGATCGAAAAAGACGGCGCAATCATGATCACTGGTGGTTCTTCATCAGGTGTTGCGGTTGCTGTACAAGGTCTATGTCAAGAAGCTGGCGTTATCTTTATGGCTGGTCTTACGCACTCTAACGACACAACTGGTAAAGATAAGAAAGCCAACGGCTTCCGTCACTTCTTTAACGGTTACATGTCTGGTGCTGCTTTGGCACCTGTGCTTGAAAAAGCATACGGCAAAGAGCGTCGCGCGTATCACCTAACTGCTGACTATACTTGGGGCTGGACACAACAAGAGTCTATCCAAGCAGCAACCGAAGGTGTGGGCTGGGAAACAGTAAACAACGTTCTTACACCGCTTGCGACAACAGACTTCTCGTCTTACATCGCACCTGTGTTGAACTCTGGTGCTGACGTATTGGTTCTGAACCACTACGGCGGAAACATGATCAACTCTTTGACGTCTGCTGTTCAGTTTGGTCTTCGTGACAAACAAGTAAACGGCAAGAACTTCGAAATCGTTGTTCCATTGTATTCCGAGCTTATGGCTAAGGGTGCTGGCGCAAACATCGAAGGTGTGTTTGGCTCAACTAACTGGTCATGGACACTTGGTGACGAAGGTACAAAAGCGTTTGTTAAATCGTTTGGCGAAAAATATGGCTTCCCGCCATCAAATGCTGCTCAAACAGTTTATGCACAAACTCTGCTTTATGCGGATGCCTGTGAGCGTGCCGGTACATTCAACCCATGTGGTATCGTCGAGTCTCTTGAAGGCTTTGAATTCGATGGTTTGGGCAATGGTCCAACACTTTACCGTAAAGAAGATCATCAGTGCTTCAAAGATGTGCTTGTGATGAAAGGTAAAGAAAATCCAGCGAATGAGTATGATGCTTTGGAAATCGTGGAAGTAACTCCACGTGCACAAGTTGAGTACGCACCAGATCACCCAATGTTTGCGGGTGGTTCTTTGGGTAAATGTAACCCAGGCGCTTAATAGTCACTAAAAGCACTCGACCACGCCCTATGATTGGGGCGTGGTCACTTTAAAAGCGTCCAAAGAATGACGCTGTAACCATTTATTCTGGGGAACAGGATATGGACGCGATCCTACTTCAAATACTTAACGGCTTAGACAAAGGCAGCGCATACGCACTGATCGCTTTGGGACTTACTCTTATCTTTGGCACGCTTGGCGTTGTGAATTTTGCACACGGTGCATTGTTCATGCTCGGTTCATTCTGTGCTGTGGCGCTTAGCAAAATATTCAATATATCAAAAATCACAATCGACCCCGATAAAGTGGATTTCCTAGGGAATCCACTCAAGGTTAAAACACCCTATGTGATTGAGTGGTTTGGCGAATCTACTGGCGCTGCAATTATCGACTGGTCAGTTCCCCTGGCTATTCTATTCGCTATTCCTGTTATGTTACTGGTTGGTTACGTTATGGAACGTGGTCTGATTAAGCATTTCTACAAACGCCCACACGCAGACCAAATTTTGGTTACGTTCGGCTTGGCAATCGTGATCCAAGAAATCATAAAAGCAGCCTTTGGTGCCAATCCTATTCCAACGCCTGCACCTGATGTATTCCGCGGATCGTATGATTTTGGCGTCCTTCTAGGAATGGAAGCCAACGCCGTAATCTATCCTTTCTGGCGTTTAATCTACTTTGCCTTTTCCACAGTGATTATAGCAAGCGTATTCGCGTTCTTGCAATTCACCACATTTGGTATGGTTGTGCGCGCTGGTATGGCTGACCGCGAAACAGTTGGCCTGTTGGGCATCAACATCGATAAACGGTTTACTTTCATGTTCGGGATTGCCGCCGCTGTGGCGGGCCTAGCAGGTGTCATGTACACGCCAATAAACTCACCTAACTATCATATGGGCATGGACTTTCTGGTGCTTAGCTTTGTTGTGGTTGTTGTGGGTGGTATGGGCAGTTTGCCTGGTGCCGTACTCGCAGGTTTCCTACTCGGCGTGCTGGAAAGCTTCGCCTCTATGAATGAAGTAAAAGGCTTCTTTGAAGCGCTTTATCTACCGTCTATTGACCAAATCATCATCTATCTAGTTGCAATCATCATTTTGCTCGCCAGGCCGCGCGGATTGATGGGTCGTGCTGGCGTGATGGAGGAATAAAAATGAGACATCTATCAAAATCCGACAAATCAACACTTATCATAGTTGCAGCCCTTGCCCTTCTGGCACCGTTCATCTTGAACCCCTTTCCAGAAGGCTCAGCACTCGCGCAGTTCAACGCAGGTTACCCCGACTTGATGCAACGTTTCGCAATCTTTGGTATCCTTGCCATCGGATTTAATATCCTATTTGGTCTGACGGGGTATTTATCCTTCGGTCACGCAGCGTTTCTGGGTGTGGGATCATATTCAGCAGTTTGGATGTTCAAGCTGCTTTCAATGAATATCGTTCCGGCAATCATCCTATCTGTGATCGTGGCTGGCGTGTTCTCATTGCTGATCGGTTTCATCTGCCTACGCCGCTCGGGTATTTACTTTTCAATCTTGACGTTGATGTTCGCACAGATGAGCTATTCATTGGCTTACTCAGTTTTGACGCCGCTTACGAATGGCGAAACAGGTCTGCAAGTTTACAACGATGATCCACAATATCTAATGGGCCCAAATTCGCCCACAGTGACAAACCTATTCGGTTTAGAAATGCGAAGTACATTCACACTGGACCTTGGCCCTTGGGCATTCCAGTTTAACTTTGGCTATTATGTTTGTGCGTTTTTCCTATTGCTTGCATTCTATATCGCAATCCGCATTTTCCGCTCTCCTTTCGGTTTGATGCTCCGTGCAATTAAAACCAACCAAACACGCTTGAACTACACAGGTTTGAATTCACGCCCATACACATTGGCGGCTTTCGTTATCTCTGGCATGTATGCAGGTCTTGCAGGTGGCTTGATGGCATCCATGGATCCATTGGCTGGTGCAGAACGAATGTATTGGACGGCATCAGGTGAGATTGTTTTGATGACAATCTTGGGTGGTGTTGGCACATTGCTGGGCCCAGTTCTGGGCGCGGGTTTCATAAAATACTTTGAGAATATTTTCTCTAAGATCAATGAAACTGTGTTGCATGGCTGGTTTGCATTTCTACCTGACGGCCTGAATGATGCTATTGTCTGGGTCTTGCATTTCTTTGTTGGCAAAGGCTGGCACCTAACTTTGGGTCTGTTGTTCATGTTAATTGTGATCTTCTTGCCAGGTGGCCTTATGGAAGGTTGGACACGTATCCGCAATAAATTCCGTGGTGGAAAAGACGATGGTGAAGCCCCATCACCTACAGCTGCCACAACGCCTGCTGAATAGGAGCTAGATCATGGGAATTTTAGAAGTCCAAAATGTGAACAAAAGCTTCGGTGGCCTGAAAGCGTTGCAAAACGTCAATCTTGACATCGAAGAAGGTAGTATTCACGCGATCATCGGCCCCAATGGTGCGGGGAAATCAACCTTGTTGAATTGCTTTGTTGGCAAACTAATCCCTGACACGGGTACAGTGATGTTTGATGGGCATTCGTTGCTGGGGCGTAAACCGCACGAGATTAACCAAATCGGTGTTAGCCGTGTGTTTCAGACACCAGAGATTTTCAGTGATTTGTCTGTGTTTGAAAACGTACTGATCCCGTGTTTTGCAAAACGTGACGGTGCCTTTACCTTGAACGCATTGGCGCGTGTTGCGGGTGAAACAGATGTTCGCGAAAAGGCGGAACAGATGTTAATTGATGTCAGCATGCAAGACAAAAAAGATATGACTGCATCCTCTCTTTCACGTGGTGATAAACGCCGTTTGGAAATGGCAATGTGCCTGTCACAAGATCCAAAATTGTTGTTGTTGGATGAACCAACAGCGGGGATGGCGCGGGCTGATACGAATAACACAATCGAGTTGCTGGCCCAAATACAGGAAAGGCGTCATATTACGATGGCGGTGATCGAACACGATATGCATGTTGTTTTTTCACTGGCGCAAAAAATCAGCGTTCTTGCACAAGGCACAGTTATCGTCGAAGATTTACCCGAAAATATCAAAGGGCACCCGAAAGTACAAGAAGCGTATTTAGGAGTGGCCACATAATGCTGGATGTATCACATATGGAAAAAGCAAAAAACGCAAATCACGCAACGAATGCGCCGGCTTACTTCTCGGCATATGACATTCATGCCTATTACGGTGAAAGTTACATCGTGCAAGGCGTTAGTATGAATGTACATGAAGGCGAAATTCTTGCCCTTCTAGGGCGCAATGGTGCTGGTAAGACATCTACTTTACGCGCAATAGCACGACTTGATGATCCTATGCTTGTTAAAGGTGAAGTATGGTTGGATCATCAACCATTACATAAAATGAAATCCTATCAAGCCGCACAAGCGGGTATTGCTTTGGTTCCGGAAGATCGCCGTATCATTCAAGGGCTAACTGTTGAAGAAAATATTCAACTGGCACAAATAGCAGAGCCTGTTGGCTGGTCTATTGAACGTATTTACGATCTGTTTCCCCGCTTGGGTGAGCGCCGTAAACAAGAAGGTACAACCCTTTCAGGTGGCGAGCAGCAAATGTTGGCGATTGGCCGCGCACTAGCACGCGATATTAAACTACTGTTGCTGGATGAGCCATATGAAGGTCTGGCACCGATTGTTGTGCAAGAGATCGAAAAAACTTTGCACCTGATCCGCGAACAAGGCATCACCACTATTATTGTAGAACAAAATGCAGTTGCCGCATTGAATTTGGCAGATCGTGCTATGATTCTAGATACTGGGCAGGTCGTATTTGATGGCACTGCAAAAGAAGTGCTGGACAATGAACAGTTGCGGCACGAATATTTAGCAATCTAAACGTTTTAACATTTAGATAAGTTACCTCTCAATTAATTGGGGGGTGTTTGATATATATATGAGGGAAATATGACAGATAAAACCTATCCACCATCAGCAGAGATCGCCGCAAATGCCCATGCGGATCAGGTAAAATATGAAGAGATGTATGCAGCGTCTGTTTCTGATCCCGAAGGCTTTTGGGCCGAGCATGGCAAACGGATTGACTGGATAAAACCCTATACTATCGTAAAAAATACAACTTTTTCCTACCCCGATGTTAGCATAAAATGGTACGAAGACGGCGTGATGAACGTGTGTGCCAACTGCGTCGATCGTCATTTGGAAACGCGCGGTGACCAAACAGCGATAATCTGGGAAAGTGATGAGCCTGGTGGTGATGAACATATCACCTATAAAAAATTACACGAACATGTGTCGAAGCTGGCCAATGTGATTAAGTCACTGGGTGTCAGCAAGGGCGACCGCGTTATTCTATATATGCCAATGATCCCTGAAGCGGCATATGCTATGCTGGCTTGTGCGCGTATTGGCGCAATACATTCTATCGTTTTTGGCGGTTTCAGCCCCGATGCTTTGGCCAGCCGAATTGGCGCTTGTGAAGCCAAACTGGTAATCACGGCTGATGAAGGCCCACGCGGTGGCAAGGCCATCGGATTAAAGAAAAATGTTGATGCAGCACTGGATATTTGCGGTGATGTAACAACGCTTGTCGTGGCACGCACAGGTGGTGGCCCTGGTAATAAAGAAGGCCGCGATGTGGATTATGCTACCATTATGGCAGGCGCATCCGCTGATTGTCCGCCTGAGCCTATGAACGCGGAAGATCCATTATTTATTCTTTATACATCGGGTTCAACGGGTAAGCCAAAGGGCGTTGTACATTCCTCTGGTGGCTATCTGGTTTATGCTGCGATGACCCATCAGTATACGTTTGATTATCATGACGGCGATGTATTTTGGTGCACGGCGGATGTGGGTTGGATTACAGGCCACAGTTATATCATTTACGGCCCCTTGGCCAATGGTGCGACTACTTTGATGTTTGAAGGCACGCCTACATATCCAGATGCATCACGTTTCTGGCAGGTTTGTGAAAAACACAAAGTGAACCAATTTTATACAGCCCCAACCGCTATTCGTTCACTGATGGCTTTGGGCGATGCGCCTGTTAACAAATGCGATCTGTCTGCACTGAAAGTTCTGGGAACTGTCGGCGAGCCGATCAATCCCGAAGCATGGAACTGGTATAATGAAGTTGTGGGCAAGGGTACGGTTCCCATCGTGGACACTTGGTGGCAAACCGAAACGGGCGGCCATATGCTGACCCCGTTACCAGGTGCTATTGCGACTAAACCGGGCTCAGCTACAAAACCGTTTTTTGGCATTCAGCCTGTCATTCTTGACCCACAAACAGGTACGGAAATTGAAACGACAGAAGCATCAGGTGTTTTGGCGATCAAAGAAAGTTGGCCAAGCCAGATGCGCACAGTTTATGGCGATCACGATCGGTTTGTGAGCACCTATTTTCAACAATACAAAGGCTATTATTTCACCGAAGACGGCTGCCGTCGTGATGCAGATGGTTACTACTGGATAACGGGACGTGTGGATGATGTGTTGAACGTGTCTGGCCATCGTATGGGTACGGCTGAAATTGAAAGTGCATTGGTGGCACATCCAAGCGTGGCTGAAGCGGCCGTTGTTGGCTATCCTCATTCTGTAAAGGGGCAGGGCATTTATTGTTACGTTACTTTAAATGTGGGGGTCACGCCAACCGATGCGTTGAAGATTGAATTGCGCAACTGGGTACGCAAAGAAATCGGTCCGATTGCATCCCCTGATCTGATGCAATGGGCACCTGGTTTGCCGAAAACGCGTTCGGGTAAAATCATGCGCCGTATTTTGCGTAAAATAGCCGAAAATGATTACGGATCACTTGGCGATACATCCACTTTGGCAGAGCCAGAGGTGGTAGATGATTTGATTGAGAACCGCCAGAATACATAAGCGCTCTAGATTCAAGAAACCATGTGATTTTTTGTGAAAATCACATGGTTTCAATAAGTTAATATGGTGTCCCAACTGGGACATTATGATTTTGAGTATATTTTTTATGCTGCGGGCATACCCGTTTCAATCAAACCGACCCAATAAGAACACCCTACAGGTATAGCCTCATCATTGAAGTTATATTCAGGGTGATGCACATCAGCCGTATCCCCGTTACCCATCAGAATATATGAACCTGGACAGGCTTCTAACATGAACGAAAAATCCTCACCGCCCATTGTGGGTGGCGCGTTATCATCTACGTTATGTGCGCCAGCCACTTTTCTGGCAACATCGGCGGCAAAAACGGTTTGCGCTTCGGCATTAACCATTACGGGGTAACTGTCCGAGTGAAAGGTGACCGTTGCACTGGCGCCATAAGCATTGGCTGTACTTTCAGTAATCTGTGTAATTTGTGTTTTAGCCAGGTCACAAACCTCAGTTGAAAGCGTACGCAATGTGCCGCGCAATTCCACATGTTCCGGGATCACATTAAAGGCTTTGCTTTCGGTCTCAAAGCTGGTGATGGAAACCACAACCGCTTCCAGCGGATCGATGTTGCGCGATGCAACGGATTGCAAAGCCACAACAATGTGCGATGCTATCAGTGTGGTATCTATTGCAGCGTTCGGTTTGGCCGCGTGCCCGCCCTTGCCCGTTACTTCTATTGTATATGTGTCAGTTGCGGCAAAAAACGGGCCAGGACGGATGGCAAACTGGCCAACAGGCACACCTGGCCAATTATGCAGTCCGTAAATTTCCTGAATGTTGTAATCCTCGATCAGACCGTCGTTGACCATCTCACGGCCGCCACCGCCGCCTTCTTCGGCGGGTTGGAAAACCACCACTGCCGTGCCGTCAAAATTACGGGTTTCACATAGATATTGTGCGGCCCCTAGTAACATCGCGGTATGCCCATCATGCCCACAAGCGTGCATTTTCCCCGCAGTTTTAGACGCGTAAGGCAAATTGGTCACTTCCAGAATAGGTAATGCATCCATATCGGCGCGCAATCCGATTACCTTACCCGCACTATCTTGTTTACCCTTGATGACGCCAACAACGCCTGTTTGACCGATACCTTCTTTAACGTCGTCACACCCAAATTCGCGAAGTTTTTCTGCGACCAGTGCAGATGTGCGGTGCGTATCAAACATCAATTCAGGATGTGTATGTATATCTTGCCGCCAAGCGGTGATATCGGAATGTAGTTCAGCAAATCGGTTTATCAATGGCATTGGACCGTCCTATCGTTAAGCACATATGACATTGCTATAACTTACAGCGAATAAAGCAAATGATTTGGGAAAATTATTGGTGAGCCGGCCGGGATCCGAACCCGGGACCTACTGATTAAAAGT
>OJDV01000119.1_pt1 | contig 37674 bp, 66 predicted proteins | sample 1592911 | NCBI WGS metagenome assembly OJDV01 (sample SAMN05416860, study PRJEB24817) | seawater metagenome | isolation source: Sea water | place: Canada:Atlantic | collected 2013-11 | reverse complement strand
GAGATTTCTGCCTGTCTCGTGGGCTCGGAGATGTGTATAAGAGACAGGAGTAAGCCCGCCCCGCCCTTACTGCCTGCTCGAATGCGCCGTGAACCGGCCCGTTGACGAACACCGTCGAAGCGTCGTCCGTCGCGTATACGTCCACATTAGCGGTACCAGACGCCCAGCGCGTAGCCCTCAGAATTAAGCGTTCACCACCCGTGACAATCCTGTATTCCTTGCTGATATCGCTGCCAGCATTTTCAATGACATTTGCGCCCAGTGCCCCAACACCCGACTGAAACAATAGCCGCCCACCTTCAGGGGAATGCCCCGAATTAGCCCCTACAACCGTGATATCACCGTCAAATGTCCCAGATACAGAGATAACCGCCGAAGCGGTCCCTTGCACGTCCATGGTCATTTCCTCGTTAATGGCGGCAAATGAACCTGTGGCGCGAGAAGTTGTCATTTCGCCACCTTTGGCTTGCGCGGCTTTTTGGTGGGCTTTACAGCGCGCGGGTCATCTGCGTTAACGATCTTATAGCCGCGCTTGTTGTCTGCCTTGATCTTAACTGTAGGGATACTGGCCATTGCTGCGCCTCCGATTGCTGATCTTATGAAAGGGGCCAGTTGCCCAGCCCCTCGCTAAAATCAGCCCATCAGCAATGCGATATGCTGGTCTTTCCATGCTTTGAAGCCCCAAGCAACCGAAACATTCATCATTGTCTTCTGGAAGCCCTTGTAGACCCGGATTTCGAACACAAGGCCCGAATGTGGATCTTGCACCAGCATTGCATCCACAGCAGCATCGCCGCCGTTTGGCATCGCAGGGGGCCGGATAACCAGCTCAAGTGCCGACTGGTGGAATGCCACGTTGGCCGAGAAGCTGTTGCCGATGGTCATTTCCTCCGCACCAGCAAGAGCCGCGCGCAAGCCTGGGTCATTCAGGACCATGTTGCCAGATACAGCCGTAAAGCCAGTGTCCACAACGTACTTGTTAGCATCGCCTGCGAAGGTCACAACGTCACCTGTCAGCAAGGAACCGCCGTCGCCGCCGTCTAGCGCAACTGTGGTGGCCTTGATAGCGTGTGCGCCGTTTGCGTCCAGTCCGGTTGCCGTGCCCTTGGTGTGGTTAGCTGTACCGGCGCTTTCACGCAGCATCATGCCTTGAAGGTCAAGCAAGGTGCCTTGGCGCAACATGCGGTCGCTGCCTGCCTCGTTGGCCTTCTGAAGCTGTGCGAGGTTGCGCAGGTTGGTGCCCGCAGGAGTGCCCAGAACAAGCGAGGTGCGCCCGTCGTTGATTGGTGCGCCGTTGTCCACCAGAATTTGACGGGCCTCGGCAACAAGGTCGAAGTCAGAGGCGAAAGGCGTAGTGCCTGCCGTGCCTACCGCGCGGGATGCATTGGTGTATGCCTCAACGCCTAGATCAATCTCAATCTCGTTGGTCAGTGTCCGCATCGCCTGCGCGATCTGATCACCCTGGATGGTTTCAAAGCCCGAGCCGTTGTTGACGTGCTTGATGTCCTCACCAGTCCACGGGATTTGAATGCCCCGAGACTTGCTGATAGTCATCGTCTTATTGTCAACCGTCTGGTCGGTCCCCTCGGGGATGGTCATCGACGGCGTATTGTCAACGGCAGTTGCCTCGCGGGTGAAATGCGAGCGCACTGTATCGCCAAGCGCCACGCGCTCGGAGCCATCGGCGTTGATGGTACAGGCGGGGATAAAGCCAGTAAGCTCCCGGCCCACGATGTCAGCAGCTTTGTAGATGTCTGCTGCTAGGTCTGTAAGCACGTTAGCCATGCTGGTATTCCTTCTTTGTTAGGGCTTAGCCGTCTACGACTTTACCGCCCTCTTTAGCGAAAGTTGAACGCGCGCCCTGATCCATTGAATCGAAAGCCGTTCGGGTGATGGTGGTTTTTGGCGTCCCGCCGCTTGATCCGGGCTGCTTCCCGCCGCCCCCTGCGCCTGCGTCTCTTACGAGTTGCGGCACTGATCCGGCGAGTTCTTTGGCCAGATCTGAAAGTGTAGCGCCGTGGTCTGCGCCTGTTCCAATCATGGGCTTCCCGTCCATAGTTGAAACGCGCAGTGCGCCGTCTTCTGCATAGCTTACCCTAGAAAGGGCAAAGTTGGCAAGTAGGTCCATTCCCTCGGGCAAAACGCCAGCTTTGGCAAGCTCTGCCTTTAGCTCTGCGGATGTGTTCGACTTGCGCATGGTGCCGATGATTTCGTCCCGGCCCGATAGCTTGGCGTCAAAGTCTGCCGTCATCTGGTCAAGGATCTGCTTGTGCTCGTCGTCGCTGCGGCCCTTGGGCTTGGCGTCCCGTAGTTCCTGCATAGAAGCTTTGACCGCATCGGGGTTTTCGCCCAGTGCTGCCCATGCCGCATTGTTCGCCCGCTCCTTGGATAGCGCGCCTTTTAGGCCGGTCAGATCCTCGGTTGCCATCAGCTTAGACAGATCCAGCGTTTTCACGCCGTCCGCCTCTGTGATAGCCGATTTCAGCCCCTCGGGCAGTCCGTCCAGTGTTTCCAGTGGTAGTTTCATGGTTAGCTTCCCGCTAGTTTGTGGGCGTCCCGCCCGGTGTCGTTATAGTATAACATATTGCGCATTAATCCAAGCCCGCCTTAGCCCATGCCGATGCCTCTTGCTTGCGTAGCTGGTCAAGGGTCAATTCATCGCCCTTGTCATTGACGAACCGGTCAAGGTCAATCTCACCCTTGCGGAATAGGCTTGCTTTGGATGGGCCTAGAACATCGTCTTGCACGTTCACGGGCTGCTTGCGTAACCAATCGCTGTAAGTCATGTCCGCCGCCACTTGGCCGTTCATGCTGGCCCGTGTGGTGTCTGTCAGGTCTTTGCCCGGTATGCCTAGATCCTTGAACGAACGCAAAACCGGCGTTGTGCTGGATCTGCAATTAATGTGGTAGGGTGGCCGCGTCTCATTGGTGAAGCCCGGCACGTCGGCAAGGAACTTTGTTCCCCTGGGGAAATCCTTGCGCGTGTATCCGTCCAGCCATGCGACCTTATTATCAGCAGCGCGGCATGGCGCGCTTGTGCGGGTGTCCAGCGTTGACAGCCACTGCGCCCCCTTGATCAGCCGCTTGTTGCGCTTATACAGCCGGTCACGTGATGCCGTGGCCGTGTGGTTCGTCGCGGTCCTCACAATGGCCTCCGCCGCCCGCCGGTTGGTGGCCAGAACGCCGTCCTTGAACCCCTGCGCCCGAGTGCCGCGAATATCCCGAACCATTTGCGCCGTGGTGCGCTGCTCAACAATGCCCTGCTGTATCGTGGTTCGAATGCGCGTCTGTGCGTCGGCCTCTAGCTTGGTGTACCATTCCCGCAACAATCTGCCCTCGAATGGCCTAGACGTAGCAGCCGCATAGAGTTGATCCGCGCTCGGAGTGATCCAGTTCACATTCACCGGAACAACACGCTTGAGCATATCCGTTTGGTAGTCGCCCTCGTATGTCGCCAGTTGACCTAGATCAATGTGTAGCTGCCCCGTGGCGTCCCTGTATGAGCTTGAGACAATGGCGCGAATATCCGCCAGAAACTTGGTTTGCCGCTGCCTGCTGATTGCCGTCATGTCCTCGCGCAATAGCCGCTCAACAAGGCGCGCGTCGGACCTGTTGAGTATGGCAACAATCTTACGAACCTCGGAGTTACTGAGACGCTGCAAGCCTATGCTGTGGCTCGTTAGCGCGTCGGCAATGTCATCGTTAACCGCCATCTGCGCCGCCCTCTAGCAACAGGTCAGGCGCTTCTGCCTCGATGCGGTCAAGCTCTGCCTCAATATCCAGGTCAGCCCGAACCATGCCGCGCCGTGCCATCTCCTGCATGAATGTCTCGCGGCTCATGTTGCCGGTGTTAACCGCTGTCAGCATCACAGTGAACTCTTGCGCCGTCATCATCGACACGCCGTAATCCTTGTTGACCCGGAGTGATACGGATACATCCTTGTTGCCCGCAAGCTGATGCATCCACTTTAGCGCCTGCTCTAGTGCGTCCTGCAGGCTGTCGGCTATCATGGCTAGTTGAGTCGTTTCTTTCGCCGCGTCCAGTGCTTCACCTGTCGCGGATTGTGCGCCATCCTTTGCCACCAGCAACTGAAGTCCGAAAGTCTCCATCTGGAACTCAAGGTCTTTGAGGTCTTGCCGTCCTGCGTCGATTGCCTTGCCACTATGCTCCACCCACTTCATATCTGCGTCTGAATTGCTGGTAGTCGTCGCCATGCCCGCCGCAATGACAAGCGGTGTCTTGCCGCCGTCGTCATCGTATCCGCTTGTGAACAGGATAGGGACGCGCGCGAAGTGCAGAATGTTCCGCTGGTCTGATTGGCTCTGCCAGTGTGCGATGTTGATATCGGACAGATCGTCCAGCAACGGTTCACCTGTGAAGTAACCGGAGCGATTGGCATAGAAAGGCACGACCATGATTTCGGTTAGGTCTGTCGGGTATTCGTCAACCACTGCCCAGTCGTCGCCATCCTTGCGGAATATGCGGATTGAAACCCTGCCCTCTATCAGATCCAGCACCCGAACCTGCTTGACCTCGATATCCTTGAACTCGTCCTTGGGATCTGGCTCGTTGACAGTCTCGGCAATGCGGATCTGCGTTAACGTCATCACGTTGTTGATTGTCTCAGCCCGCCAGCCCAGCACCTCCTCAACTGTTAGGTGCACAAGGAATGGCCGTAGGTTCTGGGCTTCTGCCTCTGCCTTGGTGGTGTTCTCTGCCCGGCGTGGGGAATCCACCATGATATAGCTAATGCCTGACCCGCTAATGCCGTCCTTGAATATCTCGCTGGCGAACGTGCTAAAGTCCCGGCCCTGCATATCCACATTCTCAAGCCATGCGTCCATCGTGTCGCTAGAGCCATCCACAACCTCAACCGGCTTGTCAAATACGCGCCCGTTCATGTCTCGCACCGTCTTGCGGTAGCCGTTGAACAGCCACGATTGGCGCAAGCGCGCCGTATAGCCCGTGTCGCTTTCCGCCTCGAATTTGGGCAGGTATTCCTTGCCCGCCTCGCGCATGGCCTTGGTGCCGCCCATTAGCGCGCGCCCCTTGCCTGCGTCCTCTAGCATTGCTGCGGAGGCTGCTGACCTGTCCGCTACCGTGTTCTTGGTCATAGCCTAAGCTCCGTTGTTTGGTGCACCGGCTTAACAACCGGCATTCTGTTGTGGACGAAATACCCGCCCGCGTCGTTATGGTGGTCTAGCCCGCCTGTCTTGTCGGGTTCGCCGTTCTTGTCGTATGGCTGTTGCTCTTGACTTTCCGAGAACCTAACACATTGCGTGTCGTTTACCCATAGTTTTTGCTTAGAATATGCTGTGTTCACCGATAGGATTCGATCCTTCACCGGCGGGTTAGCCTTTGGCGACCGAACAAAGAAGCCCGCTTGCTTGAGAATGGATATATCGCTTTCACTGGCGTTGACTGTCTTGCGACTTCCCCCGCTGGCGTCTGGATAGACGTATATAACCCGATCTGGCCACTTGCTCTTGATGGTCTTCACCAGAGCGGGCGTGTCCAAGATGCCCGATAGCTCATTGACCGCGTGATATCCTGGTTGCGTGTCTGCGCTTGTACGGTCCACAAACACAACAGAGGCCATTTCGCCCACGTTGAAATCCTGCCCGATGTGCAGCGCCTCTTTCGGCTGGATCGTCTCGGCAGACCTGCAGGCAACCCGGTTATAGTTCCGGTATACCGTGCCCGAGGTTAGGTTGACGAATTCGCCCATTAGGTAAGCGTCAATCAACTCCTTTGGGTAGGTGTCGCGCAATGACTGGATGTAATCAGGCGGCAAGAACTGCTCGTTCTCGTATGTGCTGGCCTGCACCATCGAATAGCCGCGCGCTGGGCTGCGTGCGAACGTGTCATAGACGAACCGGAATCCCTCTGGCGTTGTTGTCACACCAATGCCGTTTACCACGCCGGGGAGCACCAGCCGCATACGGGCAATGATCTTGCGCCATGCCGCCGTTGCCTTCTCCTTGGTCATAATGTCGATTTCATCCACCAAGGCGCGCGCAATCTTAAAGCCCACGATAGACCCTGGATCATCCATAGAGCGACAAACAATCGTCCCGTAGTAGATCCGGCCCCGATACAGATCCACCTCCTTGTCGGCCTTCTTAATCTTGGTGGTAAAGCCCATCATTGACGCGGCCTCGTCCATCGTGGGCCAAAACGTATCCCTAATGTCGCGGTAGGTTGGTGCGAAATATCCCTGCGTTGTGCCGGGGTTCCTGCCTGCAAACGTGGCTAGGTCCAGACAGCCAACAAACGTCTTGCCGCTGCCGAACCCTCCCACGTATGCCTTGAACTTGGTGTCTAGGTCATTCAGGAATACGCCCTGTGGCGCGCTTAGGGTTAGCTCAATCCCCATCTGTGGATCTAGTAACGCGGATATCTTTGATTGGCTTGGCTGTGTTGAATGTCACAGTCATAGACGTTGCGTCGTCGTCAATGTCGCCTGCTGTATGCTTGAGAAGGGTTTCCAGCGCAGCCCGCTTATCGGCCATCTTAATCTTGACGCCTTGGGCTGTCAGCGAAACCTCTGTGATAGCTGCTGCTGTGTCGTCGTCTATCTGGCTGGATGGGATTAGCTCAACCGGGTAGGCCAATCCGCCTTGCCCGTCGTCTACTGGTGTGTCACCCCATGCAACAGCCTTGCGTATGTCTGCAAAGCCGATCTTGGCAAGCTCTGCTATCACCATCTCTTGAGTAATGCCTGTTTTGTCGGATCTGGATCGCTTGCTATCCGCGATCAAAGCAGCCACGTCAACATGCGTCAACAATCTTTGGCCCTGCGATTTAGCTGTTCTTTCGCTGTATCCGGCTCTGATTGCTGCCTGTGTTGCATTGAGGTCTACCAAGTATTCCTCAGCAAAGCACCTCTGCTTGGCGCTTAACCCCATATCCGACATCCCGTCACTGCGTCGGCTTCCCGCCAACTGATGTGACATTATAACACCTAATGGCTATTGGTGGCAAGTGGTGGCGTTCTGGTAGCCTTCACCCCATTGGGTCAATTGCGCTAGTTCCTAATGCGTACCCCGTGTCACCTCTAGCGCAAGCATTGACCCTGTTATGACTTTGGATGCCACGAAAGGAGTTGGTGATGGGGTGTCTCGTTGGTGCTAGTAGAACACATTCCAGTAGATCGACCAAGTGGTTAATACGGCAGACGGTCCACCCATTAGCACAAAGGCCACGATTGCCCAGAATACGGTTGATGCAAGACCGAGGTATACAAACCCCGTCCCGTGTGGTGGTCGGTTATTCATCGCCTATAGCCTCCATCACGATACTGTTGCAGTCTGGCTTGCCGTATATGGTGTCGAAGGTGATGGTGTGACTATTCTCCTCGTCGCCATATCCTGAGTGATCGAACCCATAATGATTACTGCCGATCAGCGTCACAGTCTCGCGTACTGGCTCTATTAGCTTGCGAAATGCGATAACCTCCCCGCTCTCAGATTTGGCCAATTCCATGTTGGCTCGTGGCGTGAAGTATTCCGGCCCTGCGGAGATCTCCCATTCCCCCCACTTGGGCTTGTCCTCTGTGGGTTCGTCTACCCATTCGGCTATGAGGTCTCCCCTGTTGGGTGTGCCAGTTAAAAGGCTTCCATCGGTGGTATAACGGCAATATCCGCACGGAGACACAAAAGGGAAATTGTCGCCCTTGCTCTCTGGATTATAGTCAATAGGCCCAACCTTACGCCCATCACGGGTGCGGTAGAATTTCCATTCTTCAATCTGCATCTTTCTCTCCTGTGTTCTGGTGGTCTAGTTTGCTTAGAATGAGTTACCGGCGGCGCTTACGGTTAACAGTTCCCTTGGGTGGCAATGCCTCCGCCAGTTCTTCCCATGACTGCCCAGACGCAATTAGACAGGTTATCATATTCGGCGTTGTCACCGTGATTGTCCACGTTCCTGTGGCCCTGCTGGCGAATGTCTCGATCATCATGCCACGTTCACCCAAGCCGATGCTTTGCCGTGTTTCGCCATAAGTTCCCGCCAGTCGTTCCACCACTCGGTCACGCGGCGCGAATTTGCGGCTCTCTTGTGCTGGTGCTGGTGTTGCAAAGGCTGCTGCAATGATAATGGCTATGAATTGGGTGTGCATGGTCTCTCTCCTTGGGTTAAACTGGCAATTCGATAACGGTAAATCCCTCCTCTGGTTCTTCGGTCCAGGCAGTGAATGCGTTTACCGCCTTGCTGAACTGTTCCGGCGTTTCGCAGGTTGCCGCGATCCTCAGTATTTCCTCAGCGGTCACGTCGCTCCAGTACCCGTTATTCAGAGCGTCAACGACGTACTGCATGTCTGTGGGTTCCATCTCGTCTCTCCCATCTGATTAGTGCAGCGGCCCGGTGCATTCACTCACTGAAAAACCGGGTCGCTGGCTAATTACACGTCAGGTGATCATGGTGTCCTCCTCGGGTTGTAGGTTGGCATGATAGCCACCAAATTATGAACAGGCACCGGCAAAATTCCCGTGATGCGATGCCTGCGCTAATTAGATGTTAGATGTGGATCACCTCCTTATGCTGTGGCCTTATTCCCCATCATGTGGGCCATATGTGCTTTGCCATACACCTTCCCCCGCGTGCAGTGACCAGCGTTCTTCAATTCGGCCAGTTCTTTCGAAGGGTGGCGAGATCCGTCCGTTGCAACGTGCATAGCGGAAATCTTAGCGGCCAAATGGGCAAGGCGGGGGTTGTCTTGAATCAGCGGGTGGGTCATCGTGTCTCTCCTTTTCCTATAACCACCATACCACAACCGAAACACGTTGCAAGGGTTAAATGGCCACATGCGGGTAATTATTGGCCCGGTACAGACGGGAGGGAACTGCACCGGGCCTGTCGCCAGCTTACCCTTTCGGGCTGAGTGGTGCTGGCGTGTTCTGTCTGCCGTGATTCGGGTGAAAGCCGTATTTGATTTCGGCGGCTTTTCGTGCTGCGGTGGCGTCGGATTTCTTGTCGAACAGACCTAGGTGCAGAGCCTTGCCATCCACCTTTATCTCAGCCCGCCACCTGCCTGTGGGACTGTGGCATAATACTCCCACAGTCCCGCTCGTATTGCTTTTTGGCATCTTCGCGTTTCTCATGTTTTCTGTTCTGGATACGGCCCTCAAGTTGATCATCCTGTTATCATCTCGAACGCCGTTTATGTGGTCAATGTCTTCTAGCGGCCAAGCTCCGGTTTCCATTGCCCAGATAACCCGATGCGCCCTATGGAGGCGGTCGAATATGCCGCCCACTAAATACCCTAGACCGACGTTTGCGGTAAATGCCTCTTCCCCACGATATCTAGAGTTCCATCTATTACACCTGTGGGCTGCAGAATGCTTGCCGCTAGAAAAAAGGTCCGGCGTCCGCTCGCGCCAAAACAGCTTGCCCGCGTCAGGTTCGTACCGCAAAAGCTTGCGTAACAGTTCTGGGGTTGGTAATGGTTTTTCCACTGGCGCATCCTAACATGTTCTGGTCACGGTCCCGGCGTTCGTAGCGCGCGGGGCCTTTATTTATGATACCAGATCGCAGCGATTAATCAAGTTTGGTCACCCCCATCAAGCTCTCTATAGCATTTAACATCGCAGGGCTTGCCTTTAGTATTTTCCTAGATAGGTCTAGTCGCCTATCAGCGATCTGCAATGAATACGTTGACGACTCGGCTAACTCTTCCGCTATGGCCTGGACCTGTGCGCGGTCACTCATGTGTCAAACATCCAGAACGGGCGGGCAATGGTTGCTGCGTCCCATCCGGCATCTGTTAACGTCGGGTTCCGCAGTTTACCCTCTTTTGCGTCCGTGGTGCCTGTTATCAAGTTCGCGTTTTGCAGCAAGTGAGTTGCGTACCGAATTTGACGATCTGAATATTCCGGCCCCGCCAGCTTTTCCAGCCTGTGAGTGTTCTTAATTCTGCGCAGGCGTGTTGCCTCATGGGCCAGTACGTCTAGGATACGGCAGCAAACGCGGCAATCAGCGGCGCGCTGCTCTAGTGGCGGGATATCTACCCATGCGGTCATATGTCTCTCTCTCCTATTCTAAGTTGTTGCATCGCCCGCGCTCATCTCGAACATGCAACCCGACTCTAGCCAAAAGTTTCCAGTTGCGCACGGAGGGGTCTACCCTGGCTGTGTAGTATGGACTAGGCTACTGCCGCGCGGAGCATTGAAATACAGTCCATAGGTCGTTGGTTATCCCGCTTCGGGCTTTCGATCTGCTAGATCTTTAAACTTATTGATCCCATATAATATGGTCGAATGATCACGCCCGAAGAATCTGCCAATGTCTACCAAAGAGTAACCACGGCTATTCAGTTCAGCCCAAATAGTTCGTCGTGGTTCATTTAGATACCTCTTGCTACTAGGCCCACGCAGAGTAGCCATATCAATCCCCGTCTGGTTTGATACCCTATCGGCCACTTCTTCCATAATGCTGGGCAATTGAGCCGCTGGAATTGACGGGTTAGCCCTGTCGTTTATCCCTGCATTGTATGCCTCTGATGTCATGCGCCTGATCAACTCGGCCCGCTCATGTGAGTGCCTCACCTCCATCATGAGTATGGTTTCTCTATAGGGCACCTTCTTGTCAGTCATCACCATCGCGTTCATCACTCTCTCCCTTTAGTGCTCGGTCTACCGCTGGTTTTGCGCGCTCTACCATTGCATTGAATGCAGCCTCTTCTCCCACCAGGATCTGCCCCTTTGCGTGGTAGGTCGTGGCGTCGGCGTCTAGCGCCCGCTTGCGCCGTACTCGCTTGGTTGAATTGGCTTCTGTCATTACCATCCTCTTTTTGTAGGGTTGCTTGGGTGCCAGTTAGCTGGCCTGTTTTCATGCGGGCAGATAAATCTTTGATCGTGGCGCGGCGTATCTGCTATGATAAATGCGCCTAAATTTCGTAACACGCGAAGATCCGAATCCCGCTGCTCGCCCACGTCAACCTCTGCCCCATCAGAGATGATTGCAGCCGCCAACGCAGCCGGTCCAACACCAATGATTACTGTTTCCTCGTCGCTCATTGTCTGTCTCTCCTGTTATGGGGTTGCTGGGGAAGGGGCTACATTACATGAACCTCTTTGACCCCTCGTTCGGTCAGTTCGGCGCGGGTTTCGAATTGAGGATATTCACGATCCGGGAAGTCTTTTTTCCACATCCGCTGCGCCCAAGCGTCGTTAATGTCTCGAAGGCAACTTTCGCAATACCATGCGTATGACCCGTGATTGTACCAATTCGCCGGGCTGTCTTGGCATAAGCCACGATTGCAGCTTCCACCCTCCTTGCCTTTGTCGGCCTTGTCCGGCCCGTCATATGCTCCATACGGCATAATCTCTCTCCTATCTACCACCACCATACACTAACCGAAACGGGTTGCAAGGGTTAATCGGGGTTAATTGTCGAACCAAAACACAACGCGATATTCGCAATCCTCGTCTTCATCGACTCCAAACAGGTCATAGGCCGCGTGTTCTTCGCGAACCTCTTTGTCGTTCAGGTTTTCTGCGAGATATGCAGCGCAGAATTCTGGAACGCTTAGGTGTGATGGCGTGTGGTAGTCGGTGGGGCAACGCATGTATTGATCCCAAGATAGGTCGCTTACGTCCCGTGGCAAGTTCTGGGGGTAATGTCGCGGCCCAGCCTCTGGTCTGTGCCGCACATGAGCCAGCCGACCGAAAAACGCATAGTCTCGGTTCTTCACCCTCATGTTTCGGCCTACAACTTGATAGTTGTCTGAGCAGTATTCACCGATCCACTTGGATTGTCCGTTGCGGCGTCGTTCAAGAACTATGTGGATATCACATCCCATCTCTCAATCTCCTACTTTGCTTGCGTCTGTATTGAACCGCTTCATCATCTCGGCGGCTACCTTGGCTCTGTGGGCCTTGTCGGCCTCGGTTACTGTGCTGGTGGGGGATTGCTGGGGAATGCGCTTAGGCGTCCTCGCCACTGCCTTTGCCCTGTGAACGTTGATCGCTGCCTTAACTGCGTGTTCACTTGGGGCCTGCTTGGGGCTGGCTGCGATACAGTCACCGATTGCCCGCTTGACCTCAGACACAGGAAAGTCCCCCAGGATCGCAACCCAATCATCAGCCCAGCCTTGCTTGATCGCCTTGCCGTCGTCTGTCTGGTCCATAATATGCCAGCCGAAAATCATGCGCGGGCCGATCTTCTCTAGTTCAAAAGCTACAAGCGCCGCGTTTTCCAAAGCCTTCTGCTGCCCGCATCGCTCGGTTACGGGCACCATCAGATCCAGAAGCTGATCCCGGTCCATTGGTGTTGGGATCGTCTTTGCCGGTAGGCTGTTCGGGTTCGTCATTCCATCGTTCTCCGTTTAGCCATGTGGCCGGGTGTGGTATGAATTGTTTCTCTTTGGCTTCCATGCTGGCCAATTGCTGAGAAAGGCCAAACATGATGTCGTCGTGCTGCGCTATCTTCACGGCCTTGGCGTATGCCTTGCGGGCTTGCCCTTTTCCTACCTTGCGGGGGTATCGGGCGTAAAACTCGTCAAACCCGCCTGTTGGGGGCGTATCGGCCTCTGCAGGGGGGAATAGGGGGGCGGTCACGGAACAACTACATTCTTTGCCTGCACTGCACCCGAAACCTCAAACCCCTGAACCGTCGCACGAAGCTTTATGATTGACTTATCAGGGTTTCGCGCTGCAAGCTCCGCCATATTCTCCGCCATCAAATGAAAATACATCTGCATCATCTGCACCAGATCCTCCTCACTGTGTCGAATAGGGTTGCTCATCTCTCTCTCCTATGTGCTAAGCTCTTAGAAACGCTACCACCATTCCGAGCGTTTCGGAGTGCGGCGGGATTGTCGGGTTAAAGTCGCCAGTTGGCATAAACCCATCGACCGTCAAGAAGCTGTCTTTAGGCCCGTAACCCTCAACAGCCAACCCAGACTCAACAAGTGCCATTAACGGCCTGTTGCGCTGGCCCCTCCCCCATCCGCCACGCTCAACGAACCCGGTTTCTCTCAGAACTTTAAGCCATTTTTCCTGCGCTGGGGTCATCATCTCTCTCCTTTGTTGCCCCACCATACCACAACGGAAACGTGTTGCAAGGGTTAATGTGGAACCTGAATCATCCTGTGACCATGCAGCGTGAATTCACACCACGCCAAAGCCTTCTTGGCAAAGCGCGGGTGAACGCCGTTAAATATCAAGTCGAACTCATCCGGTCTTAGCCGCATCACTTCACCCTCATTCGGGCCTGACAAAATCTTGAACGCTCGCTCACTCATCGTCTTTTCCTCTATAGCTGTTGGGGTTGGGGGTTAGGTGAAGCACATAAAGCCCTCTTCATCCTCTGTATCAAAAAACCCCAGCCCCTCCAGTTCTGCAACTTCCTCCTTGGTGAATGCGTCTGCCATTGGGTACAGCTGGATTTCGTCGTGATACCCGTATGCGGTTCCTGACTTCCCATCCTTGTTCATGATCGCCAGTGCCTTTTGAAGTTTATCAATGTCCATCGTCTATTCCTCTCTAACTACTGTAGTGGGATGGGGTAAGCTTGACCCATTCATACTTAGAAATATGCCACCATTTAAGGCGAGGACATTTCTCCATTCTTCCCGTCTGAACTTCGCGATTATAACAGCTTGACCCGCAATCTGGACAAACTGGGTAATGTTGTCTTGCGGCCCACTCGCTGCCCAGAGGAAGTTCAAGAGACCATCCACACGGGCAGACTGTTCTAATCTGGTAGTCACTCATTATCCCTGCTCCTTATCATTAGACGTGTTCTGATTGCGGTGCTTGAGGTAGTTCAACAAGAGCTTAGAAATGTTCTCAGCGCCTACCGGGTTTTGACTATGAACATAGAACGAAAAGTCAGCCGGGATAAATCTTCCGTCCCTAGACAGATCCTCCTCAACCAAATCTTTAACGATATCATAGCCTGTCATATCGCACTCACCTAAGTCATGGTCAAAGCTGATGAATGACGGGAAGCCCCTTGTTGATATCTGGTAGAACACTGATTGCGCATTCCTACACACGATCCAATCCGCTTCACCGTTTGGCGGGTCGCGCTCATCGTCTATAAACATCTTGTAGCTCATCTGCTGTATCTCCTATCTACTGTTACGGTTGCTTTAGATTAGCACTGAATTAATGCGATCAGCGGCAATGTTGAAATATCCCTCGTCAAGTTCTATCCCTATGAACCGCCTGCCAAGGTTCTTACATGCAACGCCAGTCGTTCCAGACCCCATTGTGAAATCCAAAACCGTTTGGCCAGGATCTGTGTAGGTCTTGACCATGTATTCCATCAGCGCGACGGGCTTTTGTGTTGGGTGAAGCTTAGAAGTCTGCTTGTCGCTAGGGAGCGTTACGACACTTCTAGGATAGCGGTCTGTGCTGTCATAGCTGACGCCCGTTAGGTCCTGCTTGCCATAAAGCTCAGATGAACACCTAGTTTTCAAGGCAGTCTTGCGTTTATGTCCGAATGTCTTGATGGGATTGTAGGTTGGTTGTTTTTTGTAAAACACCAGAATGTTCTCATGTGCTTTCATGGGCGAGCGCTTGGCATTAAGATGACCTGTTGCAGATGTTTTTTCCCATATCCATTCATACTTAAGATGTTTTAGATTCGACGCACCCAAAACCTTATCAAATGGAGTTTGCGCAGTGAGGACAATCGCACCGCTCGGCTTTATCACCCGGTTCAAATGCGCCCACATCAACGAAAGGTCAATAACGCTATCCCACCTACAGGCTGTCGTTCCGTATGGCGGATCTGCCAGAACCATATCAATTGACCCGTCTGGTATTCTTGCCATCTCCTCAAGGCAATCCCCGTTCCAGAGTTCTACATCGTTCATCTGCTGTATCTCCTATATTGCTGTAATCTTGTATATCTCAATCAGTTAATCCGGTTGCGTTAGGCATAGGCAAGGAAGTCCCTAGCACATGGCTAAAGATATCCCCGCCCTAAGCAATCTTGCGCATCTCAATTCAGAGCACCGGAGCTTATAGGCCCTAGCCCCTGAGCTTAACGGGGTTCGGATTGCGATGTAACTTGCGACAGCCCCGCTCTAGGCCACCGTCCCCCCATGCTTCACCGCTTAGGCTGCTGTTGTGGTGTGGGGGAGTCCCATCTTCTACCACCTTCTCTGCCAGCCGAAAACGATAACAGGGCGAACCCTTAACGCAACTTAAACTGACACGGCCCTTGCGGGTGCGTATGAACCGATGGAAGTGGTTGAAAGATGCGCCCGTTTGGGGTATCTATTCAGTCGAAGCATTGAGACGGTCCAAGTATCAGTGCTGATCAAGGCGGCGTTTGATCTTACCGGATCGCGCCGCCGCTTTTACATCTACACTTTCCCCAGCAAATCCTCAACTGTAAATCTGTCAACGAAACGTTTACAACATTTACAAGACTTCCGCCGAGGGGTTCACGCTGTGGGGGTTATGGTGTAGGTAGGGGGAGAGCGAGGTAGTCACGACACGGAACGCGCGGGCTTATCCCCCGATAGCACTGAGTCGCCGGACGCCAGCCGACAATAACGACCGATGATAAGGTTGTGACGATAGGCACCGCTCAAACCACTTTCCCCAGCCCCTTATATGTGATAGACAGGGCAAGAGCGCGGTCAACACTTTCTGGCAATATTGCATGGCTAGGCTGCCACAGAATATCCTAGGTATATGGGCCACCCATGCCCGCGCTCATACTACCCGCCCTTTTGCGGGACTTTCTCCCCGGTGCTGTATCGCTGGGTCCATACAGGGACAGGCTCGGCAAAGTCCTACGCCAATTGAAAGTTCTACATGAGCGCGGCAACCCTATATCGAACAGGCCGGGAATCCTTTCGTAACTTGTCGCGCTTATTTCCTCAGCACTTTGCAACACAACCACAATGCGCTATAGTGTTGGTTCACTTTCTTGCAAGGAAAACACTATGAAACGACTTATTCTAGTTACGACTGCAATTATCGCACTGGCTGGCTCGGCAACCGCTGGCGGCTGGGGCGGAAATAGCAACGACAACAACTCATCAGCTGCCTCCTGGTCATCTGCAAACCAATCTCAGGGGCAATCACAGGCGCAGCAGCAAGGTCAGGCACAGGGACAAGGCCAGATTGCCAACGTCACCAACGCGCCGGTCTACAATGAGGCTGTGCAGGCCCCGTCTATGTCTGTTGCTAATGCTTGCGGTGTTGGGTTCTCATTCGGAACCAGTGGCACCATGTCGGGCGTTGCTATCCCGGTCAGTGCTGGCGTGACGTTTGAAAGCCGCACATGCGTTGTTCTGCGGGAAGCTGTATTTTTCGCCGAGATGGGCCGCCGTGATTTGGCGCTTGCCCATATGACACACATCAAGCGCGTTAAGAAAACGGTTCGATCCGTTCAGGGCAATTGACGCGCCCGCCCGTAACGGCTACATAGGGGCAACCAGGTCTCTCCCTGGGTCACTGCTCACTGTCTCTCCCCCGCCGCCAGCGTAAAACCTGCGGCGGGGTTCCTGTTTCTCAGCCCTTTACGTCTCTGGGGTCCATAAACGGCATCCAAAGTCGGGATTCTAGCTCTGCGTATGGCAAAAGGTACTCTTTAACTCTGCTTTCATCTGACCTGTGCACATCAACATCACAAGATAAAAGCCTAGCTTTCCTCTGAAGAACAAAAAACACTGAAAAGAGCCCGCGCCCATCCTTATTTTCCCCTTCCTCCCAATCCCACCTATGCACGCGGTTCATGTCATGATCAGCGTTGCCCCATTCTGCTAAAAAGTCATCAATGGACTTGAAGCTGGTATGTTCGCCCGCTTTGTAGTAATTTCCCTCATTCATATAATAAGGGTGATTCACTTCCCATAGATGCGTCATTTAACTTCTCCTATCTTGCCACGGTGCTCTATGTCGGTCACCGGCTCGATCCCCAGCACCGCCAGGGCCTCGGTAACGCTCTTGACCACATGCACAGGGCTACCACGCCAATCTCGGTGCCACACGACTTGATCCGGTGTTAGCTTGCGCGCGCTAGGTGGCTTGTGGCCGTCCTTCACTTCGACGAGGTGGTTGCCGCCCTTGTACCCTACCAGCAGGTCAGGACAGCCCGCCCCTACCGCGTGTAGGTGCTGGACCGTGGCACCGGCCTTGCGTAGCGCCTTGACCACCTCGCGCTGATTGGCGTCTACCTTTGCTGCTCTACGTGCCATGCCCTACCTCCCCACAAACACAGTTGAACCGCTGGAGTTTTGATCGAACAGATACCAAGCGCAGTTGTCCTTTCCTGTCATCTTGCTATCAGGTATCCACTTTACCCGACCAACGGATACGATCTTGCGGCACCACTGCATGTATTCGGCGCTCTGTTTCGTGTGCATCCAGTCGGCATCGAATAGGAGCCATGTCGGTTTCATTGCTGAGAAATGGGCAATCATCGGGTGCAGGATCTTACGGTCCCAAGGCGGGTTGGTGATGATGTAGTCAATGTTGACAAGATCAGGAGGGCATATGTCCATAGCGTTCATAGTCCGAGACTGCCCGCTCGGATCAATATCCGAACCCCATGTACACCAACCGTCAAGGGTCAGCTTCTCTATGTGGCCTATCAATGCATCATCACCGGCACACGGTTCGCAGTAATTGAACCTCTTTGGCAAGTGTGGTATCAACGGCAATACAGCTGCCTCTGGTGTCGGATAGAAATCCCGTGGCACTCTGTCGAAGTCTGATCGTTTACCCATTGGGCTTATCCTTCTGCAATGACCAACGCTTGTATCGCTTGCCGTTCTTCGTTTCCCAGATCTCCGCAAACGTCACGCCATCATCCTTTAGGTTCCCAATACGCCGGGGCAGGTGGATAATACCGCACTTGGCCAGAGCCTCCAGGCTGGTGATAGATCCGTGGGTGCGAAGGTGGTTCATTACCTTGGCCTCTTGTGATTGCTTTCTCATGTCTCTCTCCTATCTGCTGCTAGGGGCCGGGTAAGCCTAGCCCCTAGGGTGGTTATGCGTGGCGTTTCTGGTGGCAGGTCGGGCAAAGCCAATCAACTTCTAAGGGCTTAGAATAATCCTCGTGGTGGCCGTGTATTCTTCCGCCCGACCCGCATTCATGGCACCTGTCAGGCTTTGATAGACGACCATCACGAACGGCGTTGTTGACCATGAAGTGAGCGGCCCGCTTGTCTGGGTTGTCACCAATCCACTTCTTGCGGGCCGCATTCATTGACGCTTTCCCAGCTGGAGTCGATTGATATCTTGCGTGCCGTGCCTTGACCTTAGGGTCATCTTGGAATCGCTTGGCGTCATACTCTCGATAGTAATCGACGTTCTCCTTGCGGTTCTCTCGCACCTTTTGTTTGTGGCATTCCTTACACCGGGAGGTCACTCCCTTGTAAAACTCAACCTTGTCGCTGGTTGCCGAGCATAGTTTGCATGTGTATGTCATGGCCCCATGATAGGGCCATAACGGAATGCGTCAAGATATACCGTTAGAAGGGGATAGAATCCTCCTCGATACCATGCCCGCCACCCGAGTTAGCAGACCCGCCACCCCCGTATGAACCGGAACCGCCCCCGTAACCGCTGCCCTGGCTCTGGCCTTGGTTGTCGCTGTTGCCGCTTGGGCCGTCCAGCATGGTGAGCGTAGATCCGAACCCTTGCAACACTACCTCTGTGCTGTATCGGTCATTGCCGCTCTGGTCCTGCCATTTGCGGGTGGCCAATGCGCCCTCAAGATAGACCTTGGAACCCTTGCGCAGATATTGCTCGCAGACACGAACAAGCCCCTCAGAGAATACCGCAACTGTGTGCCACTCTGTCTTTTCCCGGCGTTCGCCGCTGTTCTTGTCCTTCCACGTTTCAGATGTGGCAATGCGCAGGTTGCACACCTTGCCGCCGTTCTGGAAGCTGCGCACCTCGGGATCTGCCCCAAGGTTGCCAATGAGAATTACTTTATTAACTGATCCGGCCATGCTATTATCCTTTTAGTGAAGTTCGATTTCGTTGGGGTAAATGTAGCTTTCATCCAGGCTTTCCCACTGGACTTTGAGCATCAAGGTTCGCTCTGTGTCGCGCCCGAAGCCATCAATGTGACCAAGTACAATGCCGCGCGCTGTATCAATTCTATGCACTACCCGGCCCCGCCAAAACTGAGCATGTGAAAACGGCTTACTCATCTGTCATTCTCCCTTGGTGGTGGTCTTGAGGGCATCGGATGCCGTATCGCACAGAAAAGACAGCCCGATTTTAAGCGTTGCCAGTTTCGCCCCCTTGAGGTCTTTACCCATGTCCTCAATTGCGGCTAGGGCATTACGCGCCTCGGCAAGCTGTTGGCGTAGCTTGTCCCGTTCGTCCTCCAGATCACGCGCCAGCACCGACTTGCCGTCCTTGCCGATGTAGGTGTATTGGTCCCGCAGTGCGTCACGTTCGGATGCTAGGGCGCGTAATGTCGGTGCGTACTGGGTGAATTGCAGATCGCAAGCCCCGCCGCCAGACTCCTCAATGGACGCTAGACGTTCAACCACCTCCGCGCTTGTGTCAGTCATTTGGTTGATTCCCCTTGCCGATAGTGAAGCTGCCAATGCTGATTTTGCAGTCGAACAAGTAAGCCATTACTCCAAAGCCACCAGCGCAGCCAAAAAAAATGGACATCATGGCAGCAAATTCCGGCTCAGACCACGACCCTCCCGCCACCCAAAACACCAGCCGAGTCAAACCAATGACCGCGAACGGCCCCAAGATCGGCAGTAGAATCCGGTTATCAATCGTCATTCGCTCTCTCCCTCTGGCTGTCGTGCAGCCTGGTTCTCGATACGCACAACGCGGCGCATGATTGCATCCCGCATTAGCTTAGAAGCATCAGTTCCAGCTACCTTAGCCGCCTTCTTGATGCGGTTCCGCTCGTCTGGTGTTGAGCGAAACTTGGTAAACCCAATCTTTGTCATATGCAGACACTACCAAGCGCCGTGGGTACAGTCAACCAGTATTTGTGCCCACATTATCTGTTGACGTTTATATCGGCAGGGGGTAGGGTTGGGTGGAACACAGGAGAGAGATGTGATGAGTAAAGTATTTCAACCATTGGTGGGCACGGTGATGTTGTTTCGGGTAGGCATGGCGGTAGAGGCTGGATCATTTAGCACATGGTATGCTTTCGGCGCTGTGTGCGGGCTAGCTTTGGTTCTGTCGCACTTGGTGCCGGAATGACCTGCCCCCGCTGCCAAGACACAGGCATCGTTGTCACTGATACTTGGGAACTTGGCGACCCGGTTACACGCCATGACTGCGATTGCCCAGCAGGACGTGCTTTCACTGCAACCCACCTAGGACCAGCGCCAGGAACAAGCCACCAGTTAGGCGAACTGGCGATTGACCGTCACCGGGCCAAGATGCAGGCAGAGGGAAAATACGAATGCTTTCACTGCATAGACTGGCACCCCAGCGGCGAGAAGTGCCCGCAGATCAAACACGCAGGGTGGTTAGCCCCGCAGTACAGAACAGGAGAGACAGAATGACCAACCTCAACTACCCCACCAACAAACGCATCACATACAACCCCAACTACCTCACCGGCAAGCGCAGCACCTACAGCAACGGCGACCGTCTACGCCAAGCGCACCTGGACGCATACCCAGAGGAGCGGCCGTATCTTGAACGCAATGGGCCACGCATGGCATTTCTCTGCATTGTTGCCCTAGTAGCTCTAGGGTCCGTTAGCTGGGGGTGGTCAAAGGTGAACCAAGCTATTGCCGAGCATGTAGAGATAGAGGTCAATTAACCCTTGCAACAGGTTTCAGTTGGTGTAAGGTGGTTGCGAGAGATAGGAGAGACGAGATGACAATGACACCGAAACAAATAGGCGAGCGCTTGCTTGCTATCACTGTAGCCCTGGTTGAGAAGATTGAGGAGCAGCCATTCATTCCCCCTGTAGTCAAAGTGAATGACAATGGCATGTGCACAATCGCCTTGTACCGTGGCATGAACAACGGGAACTATGACCTAGGGATGGTAAGCGACGAAACGTTTGAAGGCGTTCTGGACAAGGCGGCAGAGTTCGTTGCAAGCCTCCCCAGCAAGTCGGACATGGCCAAGGCTGACTTCCAGAAGGATCTTGCCAAGCTGATCGACAAGGGCAGCGAAATCGGCATTGAAGTCGAGTTTATGAACCCGATTACAGCCGCGATGAAAGCGCTGTCGGAGAACATTATTACCGACCAGAGGGCTAAGTGATGACCGAGAATATGAAGATCTGGGACGCGGTTTCAAAGACCGACCCGAAGCACACAAAAGAGGTTTCGTTTGGCAGGAAGTTTACATCCGTAAACGCCAACGCGCAGATAATGGAAGCAACGCGCCAATTTGGGCCGATTGGTGTTGGCTGGGGATATGATACAGTAGGTCACGAATTGATTGGTGATTTTTTCATGGCCAAGATCACTCTCTGGCATGGCAACCGAGAAAACAAATTCGGCCCCATGTTGGGCTGCGCTCAGATGTTCAATGTCGGGAAAAACAAAACCAGCGACAGCGATGCGCCAAAGAAAGCGGCGACTGATGGTCTCACCAAGGGCCTTTCGCAGCTTGGATTTAACGCTGATATTTTCTTGGGCATGTGGGATGACAACAAATACGTGCAGCAGCGGGAACGGGAGGAGGAGCAGAAGCCTGTTGATATCGCCGTTGAGCGCATTGAACATTGCAATTCAGGTGCCGCTCTTCATGAGGTCTACATCAGCCTATTCCGTAGCGACCAGAAGACAGCAGAACACGCCCGCGTTATTGCAGCCAAGGACAAGCGCAAGGGGGAGTTGTCGCAATGACCCAGCTAACCGCACTAAAGGAACTAGCAGAGAAGGTTGAGGCGGATAACTGGCGGTGGGAAGTTCGCCTTGCCGCCGCATTGCCCGTCGAGGCTTACGACGCGTTTCACGGATCACTCGATGCAGCTAAGGCACTTCACGAGGCTGTGCTGCCAGATACAACATACGTGATTTGCCCCGACTACGTATACGTGGGCGGCAAGCAGTGTAAGGGCGACCCTGCCCGCGCATGGCTACTCGCTATCATCCGCGCGAAGATATCGGAGCTTGAAACATGACCACATCCGACAAGCTAACCAAGCTGTCCGAAACCGTTCGCCGTATCGGTCGCGGATACACTGAGCAGGCAAAGAGGCTTGCAGATAGAGCCGAAACACACAAAGGAGAGACAGAATGACATATCCAGATATTGGGGAATTTGAAACAGAATTGCCGTTGGTACTAAATCCAATGCCAAACGGCGGCTGGGTTGTATCTCAGGATGTACGTGAGATTGGCGTTATGGGAAAGGACTTGGGCGCGTATTCCAATGCCGAAGACATGCTAAAAGTGCTGCGTGGCGCGCTTGGAAAGGGAGAGACAGAATGACCACATCAGCAACAGAGGGCCAGCTTCGCAGCTATGTCGAGCGCATCGAGCGGCTTAACGACGCCGCTAAGGCGATCAGCGACGACAAGAAAGAGTTGCACGCCGAAATCAAGGGCCAAGGCTACTGTGTCAAAACCATTGGCGAACTTGTGAAGCGCCGGGCGGCTGATGCGGACAAGCTGGCAGAAGCCGACGCGATTCTGTCGCTGTATCAAGAGACGATGGGCATGTAATGGCTAAGACGGTCACAAAGGTACTGAAGACGCCGGAGGACCTGGAGCAGTGGGTTAAGTTCCTCACTGCTCAAACCCTACCTATCACGGTAGCGCAGACAGCCGGGGCCAAGAGGACAAACCCGCAGAACAAGCTAGTTCACAAGTGGTTCGGAGAGATAGCGGCGCATCGTGGCGACACTACGCTTGCAGAGGTAAAGGCAGAATGCAATCTACAGTTCGGCCTGGATATTATGAACGAGAATGAGGAGTGGCGGGATGCCTTCGGGTACCTTTTCCAAAGCCTAAACTACAAGTCAAAGCTAAAAGCGATCCGTGTTCTTGACATACCGTTTACCCGCAAGATGACCGTACCGCAGTTAACGCAGTACATGGATGAAATGGGCCGGGAATACCGCAGCCAAGGCGTTTATCTGACCGACCCCGAATTGCAAGGATATGAGCAGAGATGACAGGGCGCAAGGTTCCAGAGTGGATTGGCAAAACGCCAGATACCAAAATTCCCCCGCGTGTTATCCTGCGAGTGCTGGAGAAATACGGCGGCAAGTGTGCAGAGACGGGCGTCAAGATCCGCGCCGGGGGTGGCTGGCAGATGGATCACATCATAGCTCTGACCAACGGAGGCGAGAACCGAGAGACGAACCTGCAGCCACTTATCACCAAGGCACACAAGGAAAAGACAGCGGCCGACGTGGCGACGAAAGCCAAGGATCGCCGCATTAAGTCAAAACACCTCGGGATTGCCAAGCCTAAGTCTTCATTCTCAGGCTCTAAGAACAGCAAGTGGAAACGTAAAGTGGATGGGACAGTAGTTCCGAGATAGGAGAGACAGAATGTCAATCATCACCATAAAGCTATCAGACGAACACCAGATCCAAGGCGAGGAGGTCTGGCACAACCACCGGACGGGCCGCGCTTGTGTTAAGGTGGCACCGGGTGGGCAGGTTGTCGGTGAATACGTGCCGAGGTTGACCGATGATAAAGACGAATCAATTCTGCCGTTTGAATAGGAGATAGACATGAGTATGCATAAGCGTGACGAATCGGACGAGCTTAAATCAGCCCTGAAAAAACACGGTCTGGCGGCATATGACCCAAGCCAGATATCAGATGCTTTTAGGTGCGGTTGGGATGCTTGCTTAGAGCTTGCCCACGCAGACGCAGAGCTTGCCAAGATGCACCACGCGCAGGCGTTTGGGGCTGGTGTGGATCTATCCCCGCAATGGCAGACTATTGATAGCGCGCCGAGGGATGCACGTGCGGTGCTCGTGATGCGCAACACATGGCCGGGTGCCATAAATGGTGTCGCAGAGGACTGTAACGGTCACAATACATACGTTGCAGAGTGGTGGGAAAACGAAAGCGAAAACGGCGGCGCATGGGTTTGCTATATGGATATGGTCAAGGACCCCCGTTGCCCAATCGAACCAACCCACTGGATGCCCCTTCCCAAGCCACCAACCTAGGGCGTCCACCCGCAGAACTGCTGGCCCTTCTTGTTGTGGGACAGGATCTGCCGTGCGGTCCCATCGGTCAGGGTGTCTTGCATAGAAGGCCGGATAGGTGACGCCCAGTCGCAGTCATTCGTCTTTACGCATCCAGCCAGATAAATCGGCGCGCACATCAGCATCGCCAGCTTTATTAACTTCATCGTCAATCTCCCTTGCCTCTTGGGCCGTCTCTGCGCGTTTCTCAGCCTGCTTGCGGCGCTCACCGTTGGCACCCATACGATTAGCGCCAAAGATCGCCAGCAATGCCCCCACAACACCAATGAGCCATGGCAGGGCAGGGCCTAGGACTAGATCAATGAGCCCGCTCACCTGGACGAACCTAGCGGGGTTGTGGTCTTGATGCGCAGAATGACGTTGCCAATGATAAACACTGCCAGCCAGTACGGCATCCATTCATCAGGGATCTTGTAGCTTGCGCTAACTGCCTGCATTGCTGGGACCACGGCATTAGCTGCGTTCCAGATGATTGTTCGATAACCCTTCATGCTTTCTTTCCTCCGAAAATTGCGGCAATGAATGCCATGATTGCGGCCATGATGCCCTGCGGTGCCTCTGATGGGTCCGCGTGGTGAATGGCCTCCGGTGTGCGTGGGGCTTCGAATGGAACCCGCGCCTGGCCAACCGCTGTCATGAAGTCATCGATCGATACATGCGATTTATTCAAGCCGTCACCAGCGTAATAGCTCTGCCCTTTGGCTGGTCGCCCCTTGCGGTCCTTGACGATGCAAGGAAGTGACGCCCATTCCTTAGACAGAGATTGCCCGAACTTGTGCCCTGTGATTTCCCCGCGCAAGTAACGTTGCAGGCCGCGCCGGTTCATCAGTTCAGTGCATAGCCTGCGCTGGTTTGTCTCATTGTACAGGTCAGCCCTGGTCAATCCAGCAGCCTCATAGACTCCGCGAAGGGTGTCCTCCATGATCTGCCATGCGCCAGACGCCTCGCTCATGTAAAGCCGGTCAATGCTATCCTGCCAGTCCAGAACCTCACCAATGGTCATCTTGACTAGAGGTTTTGGCGGGTGGTGCTTTGCCTTGATCCCGCCCCATACGATATTGAAATCACCGCCGCTCTCTGGCTTGGCAATGAAGTCCTGCAGGTCTTTAACGCTCATTCAATCGGCTCCTTTTGGGTGTGGGGGGTCATGCGAAAACCCATCCTATAACTTCGGCAAGCCCGTTGCCCGTCGAAAAACTCAAGATTCCTGCAATCACCAGTTTCATAGCCAAGCCTTCATGGTTTCGAGTACGTTTTTAAATGATCCCGCCGCGCCAATTATCAGCATAAGCCCAATAAATTTCCAATTGCGGATTGCCCATGAGACTTTCTTCAACGCTTCCATGTCGGTTGACGTGAATGAATCCCATTCATGGTGCATCTTGCGGAACTTAGCGGCCTCTTCACCTTCAATCGGTGCCTGTGAAAAATCTTTAGTCATTCCGATACACCACGCTTTTTATCGCCGTCCAAATCTCGCGCAGGATTTCCCCCGGCGTCAAGTTCTTGGCCCATAGGATAGCTAGGATCAGGACGACACATGTCGCGTATAGAAAATCTAACGTTTCGGAGTAGATCGCCAAAGCCACCGCCTCCCATGACAACAATTTGAGCGCAAGCCATTATATCAATCACAGTATAGAGCATTGCACGCCCTAGTTGTAGCTCAAATGGATATATGAGCGTCATTAGCACAAAAAGTGATGCCACGACATAATCACGCCTACTCCCGAAGCTCACCAGCGTTGCCGCACAAGCAATGTCGAGAACACCAACGGCGACAGGCGTGCCGACAAGGGCTATTGTCCCACCAAAGTTCATCCAGAGAACGACGACCAAGATCCATCGATCTTTGGTGATTGCTGCCCCTGATCCAATCAAGAGCAGCCCCAAATATATTATTTGGGTCCAGTGCATTACCGACCGCCGCCGCCGCCAAGTACCACCGGCCCATCAGTGACAACTGGTGAGAACTCTGGGAACAAGCGCAATAGATCCTCGGTCGCTTCAGCATGGACAACCATCATCTTGGCCTCCAGTTTATACCAGGCGTTTAGCTTTTCAGCATCGCCAGCCGCTTCCCAGCGTTTGCGTTCCTCTTGCGCCCGATTCTTGATCACAACAAAACACTGCTGGATCTTTTCGATGTTTTCGCGTTCGGCTCGTTTAGTCATGTTGGTTCCTTTGGTTGGTTAAAAGTAGGTTAGTTATGGTACCTTATAGTACTCGATTTCGAATGAAACCTCTGTGCCGTTCTGAGTGGCTGTAAATCTGAAGTCCTGACCGGAAGCCGACACCGCCGCAACCTCGTCGCCACCATTGGTCAGGTGCTTCCCGTGCTCTGTGAACGATAGTACCCCGGATTTAACAGCGAAGTTGACAGAGCTAGACTTGTAATTGTTGGTCGTTGATGACCATGAACGCAGGAACATTCTGCCAACACAAGTAGTATAAGGTAGTGTGAAACTCACAAACGCAGCCGACGCAACACCTTGGTGCCTACGATACGTAGTTTCAGCAAACCGGGGGTTCCCCAGACGATTGGTCCCGTGATATGCGATCAATTTAGTGAACGATATATTATTGGAGAAGTCGGTTGAAGGGACATATCGCTCGTCTATTCGCGCGTCCGTCCCGTACACCTCAAAAGCGTTAGTGAACTCAGAGGTGGCCAGCGCGGCCAACGGCGCATCGGGCAGGAACGGATCGTTCGATGACACCGATAGCGCATCCACTCCCGCGACAACCTGCATGTGTTGCGGCCCCTCGAACGTGGCGTTGCCAACACCGCTTGCCGCCACGCGGAGCGCGTCATCAAATGCCCTCTGGTAACTTTGCTGATGTCCGAAAAGGTTTGGGTGATTGAACACTCCGACATCATACAAAGCATCCTCACCATGTAGGCCAGAAGCTTCCAGCCAATACGGTTCTGCGTCGATCAAAACACAACCTGGAACCCTGGCCGCGACCGCCCGAATAGCGTTGTTTATCATCAGCATTCTTGCGTCTGCATTTGATGGCAAGCCGTCCCGAGTTATCACTTGAACGCTTTCAGAGGCCGGGGGCCAAATGTCCTCAGGGGCAACCGGGGCGGGTTCTGCAGTAGGCCATCCTTGCGGCACGGCTGGTGGCATTTCATAGTCAGTGCGCCCGGTATGATTGTGCACGGAAGTCACAAGAACCGGAGTCACACCGTCCCGGGTTTGCTGTATGCATATCCTCGTCAGGAAACGGTAAAACCCTTTGAAAGTTTGGCCCGCGTTAAATATCGCAACCGCCGCGTCATTCATGCCCCAAATATGGACGCAGATTTTGCCTGTGGTGGCAGCTTTAACAGCAGGCCAAAGTGTGTCGCCGTCTATCACTGTAGAACCGTTGACGGATTGGTTATCGACTGTAACATTTCCTAAGCCGAGCGGGTCAAAGTAGCTACGGAATGACCGTGCGAATGATTGGACCGGAGCTTCGTTAGCCGGGTCAACTAGCCCACCGCCCACGCCCACGGATGAACCCATTCCGATAATCTCGACGTTATCAAACGTGCCGCCGGTGTTGGGGGAAAGCAGCATGTCATTGACCAGTCTAGACAATCCAGCAACGGACGTTTGCGAGACTGAGAACACCTGTTTGTTGAGCCTGACAAACTTAGCAGAACCAGCCGTGATCAGGTCGTATTCTGTGGCACCAGATGCAACCGCTTCATACAAGAACTCACCAGCTCGCACCCTGTCACCAACTGCAATGAAGTCAGCGGCCCCAGCGGAATAGCTAAGTGTTGAGTCGGCCAGCAAAAGCGATTTAGTGTCCCGCGTGTGCCTGACATTCTTGAACAAGTCTGCAGTACCCTGCATTGACGGATTATTTTGCGTGTCTTTTGGGTAGTTGAAAATTGCGTTTTCTGCGGATTGCTTAACAGTCATTTTATCACCTATGTTACCACGACCGTATAAGGCCCGTCTTCGTTTCCTTCTACGCCAGACCCGTTAGCAGGCACCAGCCAGCAATATTCGGTCCCAGCGGCAACACCTGTTTCGGTGAAGCTATCGGTCACATTGGCAGCGGCAAGAATGTTGCCAATCTCGGACGCGGCGCTAAATGTGGTTGTCGTTCCGCGATACAGTACCACAGAGTATTGGTTGGTGTCATTAGCCGTGGTGAAGCTGTAATCTATCTCCCCAGCAGACCCGCCAACAACTGCATTGGATGCAACCAGATCAATCGGGGCCGTTGGGTTTGCTATGGCCACAATGTCAAGAACGGTTTCCCCGCCGCCAACATCAGCGGCCCAGCCAGACGCCCGCCCGCCGCCCGTGGTTGTCTGCCACTGCACATCAAAAGCTTGCCCGTCTGCCACAATGGCCGAATAGCCAACCCCCTCGATCATATCAATGGTGAAATATTCATAGACTGTGGTTCCGTCTGGAGCATAACGGAACTGGAAAAACCGATCAATCCGTGCTGGGTCGTCAAAAGTTACAGCGAACCGCACAGCCGAACCCGTCTCTGTGAGAACTTGCTCAGAAACGACAACAACGTTTTGTGCAACAACTAGAGTTTTATCAATATTCAAGGCAGGGGGGTCCGCTGGCGGCACACCCTCAGACTGCCCAGCGCCATCCCACCGGTCACTTGCCAGGGGCACAACCGCGAAGGCTGTTGCATCCCCCTGCTCACTAGACTCAACAGGAGTGGCGATTTCGTAAACGCCTGTAAAGTCTGCGTCTAAGGTCAAGTTTATAGCTCGCTCACTCTTGGCCAAGATGCCCTTGATAGTGCAGCCCAGAGCGGCCCGGTTCGGCGCACCGATCCTAGCACCAATAGCCCCGGCAATGCGGAACGCTTGATTATGGTTTTGACACCCAAGAACGTCAATGAATTGATAGATAGGCTCTGAACCTGAAACAAAGTAACTCGGATTTTGCCAAGGTGCACATTCCTGCTTTGTGTACCCGTGATCAGGGGAAATGTACCGGACCACAACGCCATCTATCGGGGTTTCACCATCATCAACAATCTCTGTGCGCGATGTTATAATATCACGTTCAGGCGTAAAGGAAAGACTTGGCGCGGCATATGTGCCAACAACCGGGTAAGCCTGCCCAGTGTCGTTATATGCAACGAAGCCGTCACAGGTGCGCAATATCTCCGCCTCTACCCTGGCGCGTTCTGTTGTATCCTCTGCCGCGATACCGCATTTATACCGGGGGACAGGGTTGCTAGATCGATCCAGCACGGTTTCATCGCAAGTATCCGCTGCTGTCGAAACAGTATCCCAATCAACCTCCGTCATAGCGCGCCCGCGCCCGAATGGCGTAGTCCTCCACCAGCCCCAGATAATAGCCGGGTTGCCGTCTGTCGCGGTCCATGTGGTGGTGTCGTCTATGTCGTGCGCCCCGTTTCGCGGGTCATACATGCGGGTAAAGTTACCAACGATAGTAACGCTCGGTTCCCCTACACCGATAGCGCCGCGCCAACGATAAACGTTCTGCCTAAACCTTAATTCGACTGCCTTCACCTTAACAATTGAGTAGCACACACCAGCTAGATTGAAATCAACGGGTAGGTTGGTGAACGCCGTGGTAAAATCTGTCGGCTTCGTGCCAATCACGTTGCTACTCGTTGGCGTGACTGTGTAAATTCTGAATTGCGGAACTCTTGTACCGGATTCATATACATTTCCATCTTGATCTAGGCAGAAATCATCCGTCAACACTTCTCCAGCATCAAAGGCGTCCGTGCCGTCGCTCAACGTCACTTCTATGCCGTCCAGGATATAGGTCGGCGTTGCACTGGTTAGCTCGGAGTCACCATGCGCGATTATGTACCAGAAGTTGCCGTCTGCATCGAACTCGCCAAAGATGCCAGCCGCGCCGCCCGCTGCAACATTCCCCCCAAGCTGAAACCGTGGAGGGTTGCTTGTGCGGCTGTTCAGTCGAACCGTGTCAAGGTCAGGCTGTTGTGCCCCGCTTCTATCGGCGACAAGGTATGATAGCCCCGCCTGCAATAACAGGTTCCCCAAGATCTTAATCCCGAAGAACGCGCCCCCTGCGAAAGCACCGGGCAACAAGGCTGACGCAATTGATAGAGTTGTACCAATGGCAGAGAAGAACGCGACAACAGGCGCAGCGTCTGCCGTGGTGGGGATTACAAGCGCGGAAGTGCATAGAAGAATGGCGCGCGTAATTTTCATATTTCCCAAGCCTCTAATACTGGGGCGGGCCATTCAACAAGGCCGCGCCCATCCACGCGCATTAGTACACGTTTCCCCGTGTCAATTCCAGCTATCTCCTTACCCAGCATATCCGCGATAACCGGACGCCCTACGGCGCGCTCACCTACGTTAAGCCCTGACAGTGCCATGCCAGCCCTGAACAGCCCCAGAGCGCCGCCATATTGGGCGCATATGGCCTCCGCGCCTGCTTCGTCGTCATACGTCCCCCGCCAAGGTGCAGCCGGGTCGATTCCTGTCTGTCCAAGGATGTAATCACAGACTGATATAATGCAGTCAGACGAACCCCATACGAACTCCGTTGTTCTCCACTCACGTTTTATGTCAATCAGGTCAATCAAACTGGTACGACCTTTGACTATTGCCAGCGACAAACACGCACCCGCTGTCGGACGCCACGCCCAGCAAGTCAGCGCGGGCATTCTGTGACACGTCGGTATAGGTGCCGCCAGGGAACCGACTGCGCCCATATTCTAACGTTCGGCAGGCTACAAATGCGCTGTAGGTGCGTTCAACAGATCCACCCGCGCTTATGGCTGTTCCTTGGTCGAACCGGGTTGCCTGCATGATTAACTTGTAGTTAAACTTGAGCGCGGTTGACGGCCTTACGCCCTCGCCATCAAGAAAGATTGCATAGAAACAGGTTAATTCACGTCCCGCCGCAAGCGACTGGTCAGCCTTCAGCGCGTCGAACGTCGCCCTGTCAATATGTGGAATTCCGAACTCATAGCGCGGGCTTGTGCCGTCCCTTGGGTCTCTCACTTTTGGCGTCCTGTGGTGGTTCGTTCCCTCTGCGTCAACCGTGCCAATGTACTCGTTGCCGTCGCTATCGATCACAACGCCTTGCCCGTCCCATAGGCGAACGGGGAACCCGTCGAAGTCATAGAAGAAACACCGCCGGGTAATCGCCTTGATGTCAAAGCAATCGTCTGCCGTGCCTAGGGCGCTGAGTAGTTCGGTTTCAAAGCTCACACCAGGGCCTCCACGAATCTAGCCGCCCCAAATGCCATATGACGGCCTCTGGAAAACATGCCCCCGACTTCGCGTGCGTTACTGCACGTTACCAGCATCTTGGGCCGGAAAGTCATTTCGCTAGTCAAAGTCAAATCGCGGCGCAATGGCGGGGAAATAGTCAACGTTGCAATGTCGCCCGCATCGTATGAAATGTTCATGACCTCATGCGCAAAATCATAGCCATCCTCGTAAAACCCGATAACGTGCCCAATCTTCAACACCTCACCGAGAGCGCTCATATCAACTATAGCCGTGGTTTCGCCCTTGAGTGCCGTTGCAGTGACGGCCACAGTTGGGTTCCACTCCCAGCCCATGCCGTTATCCCAGTTCTCGTTGTTGTCCCAAGGTATCCCCATATCATCGGTAGCAGTGCCACCCGCCGCAACGGAGGAAAGCAATTGAACCGTATAGCCAAAGATGGGAATGCGAATGATTGCGTTGTTGAGGATCTGGCTAATCGTCCAGGATGCATCTAGGTTCTGTGCCTCACTGGTGAATGTGGAAAACGCCATATTCAACTCACTACGCCCGCCCGGTTCAGGGTTGCTTATCATCGCGCCGACAAGGGTAAGGCCCCCGGCTGTCGCCTGCCCGCCTGCTCGATACGTCTGATCAAGCGGCACAAGGCTAGAGCGCCATGAATAAACAACTGGCGAATAGGTCATGCCAAGGCCCCGTCTGTGTTAAGTGTTTGGTTCCATGATCCGAGGTTATCCCGAACGTCGCCAACGGCCAAGGCGCGGCCCGCTTGCGCCGACTGGATGCCCATCCGTTTTACAAATGCTTGGATCTTGCCGTCATCGTCAACAGATACGCCGATTTCACCCATAACAACACCGCCGCTATTGCCGCCGCCCTGTCTTGATGTTTCCGCGCGACTGGTTACAACCGTCCCGCGCGTCGTGCTGGTGATGCGTTCCGGCCCGTTCTCGCCTACAATGCCGGTTTGGCCTGTGGACAGAAGCCCGCCGTTATCGAAGAACCCTCCGAATAGACCTTGCAGCAACATGCTTCCAATCCCGCCGCCACCGCCAGATCCGCCAACACCGATCTTGGCCATTAACTGCTGCTTGAGAATGACTTGCAGCATTTGCTTGGCCACATCCACAAGTGCCTCTTTCAAGTCGCCAGAGCCATCAATGAGGCGATCCAGTGCGCTCCCGCCAACATCGGCAAGGCTGTCGAATAGGTCAGTCTGTGCGCCTAGCGTGGTTTCGATTTGGTCATATGCCGTTGCGGCCTGATCTGCTGTGATAACGCCTTGCTCTAGGGCCTCGTTTACCACCTCTTGCGCATTACTAAGGCGTAGAGCCGAGGCCGCTGCCGGGTCCATGCTGGCTACTAGGCGGTCGAAGGCATCCGATGCGCGCTCTGCGTCTCTGGCCGCTGTGTTGGCCCTGCCACCTCCGCCGCTTCTTGTGCGTGTTCGTGTTGGTTTGGGCTTTAAGGGAATGACTTCACCCGGCCCGCCAAAGGCTTCCAAGCCGATTTTAATACTGGACGCCTCAATTGAAAGCTGTCGCATGAGTTCCTCAACCCGCGCTGTCTCAGCTCCAAGGGTAATCATTTCGTTGATTGCAAGTTTTAGATCCTCTGGGATATCCATCAGAGGAATATCCATTGCTTCCAAAAGGTCGAATACCTCTTGAAGCCCCTCTGCTTGCATATCCGGCCCGACCGCCGCGCCCAAGTCGGCAAGAGCTTGGGAGAGCGCCCGCGCGTCGTCACCCTGCACTCCAAAGTCATCAAAGATGCGGCTTTCAGACATACCAAAGAGGCTCATTTCCCCCTCAACAAATCTGTACTTGTCCGCCAAGTCCCCGAGCATTGAAACCTGTTCAGACAGACGCCTTGTCGCTTGGTCAACGTTAATCTCCGCTTGCGCGATGGCAAACTCTCGGATTCTATCCGCCGCGACACCGTAGGTGTCGCCAAGGCTTTCCGCGTCCATTCTCAGCAGATCTAAGCTGCCGCTTAGCGCCTCTGCGGTATCGTCTATCACTTCCAAAGCATCCGAGAACTTTTCGGCATCGCCCCCAATGTTCAGAAAGCTCAGCCCGACCGTGCCCAGCACACCAATAGCGGCACCGGCTGCGATTGTGAGCGGCCCGCCTAGTACCATTGCGATATCTGACATTTGTAGGAAAAACGCCTTGCCCCACTGGCCGGTTGCAAGGCCCATGTCAACAACTTGGGAACCCTGTTGTGCGAGTTGCTTCATCTTGTGGCCAGCTAGGCCAGCCCCGCGCCCGACGTTCTTTGACATATTGTCAACGGCGCTTTGAGTTTTGCGGGCTTGCAGTGCTACGTCTTCAAGGGCATCCTCCCCCTGCTGTGCGCCCATAACCATTTGCGTTGGGTCAACTCTTAGGTTCAACGTGGCCATTTTATGTCCCCAATTCTCTTTCCGCGTTGTCCATTCGGATCATCATCCGCGCCAGTCTTGTTTTGCCAACCGGGCAAGTGATGCCTGCAAACTCAGCATAGCCTAGAATGGCCGCTAATGGTATAGCCCCGGTTCCCGCTGACCTTGACCCCCTCAGAAGGTGGAAGGCGTGCCAGTAAAAGGAGTTTTCCGGCTCTACATAGTCTTGCATTACTGGCGCATTCTTGGCTTGCAGGTAAGCTATTTCGCTGTCCGTGTATTTTGCCCGCCATGAAAGCGCCTCGATTAGTTTTTTACCGTGTCCTCGTCGGCTTTGACGATCTCGCGCCCCGCCTCCAAACACTCGCCCTGGAAGTCGCCGATAGCTTTGGCAATCTCTGGGTATCCCTTCAACTCAGCAAGGGCCAAGAACGTCTCCCTGGTGGCAGCAAGTGGCTTGTCTGTGTCTGCATCAATGATGCTGGTTGACCACTCGATAATGCAGGAATCGTAAATCGCGCCGAACATCTGGCGGGCAATCTCTTTCTTGCCGTCGTGGCTGGCCCTTACGTTGCCTTCGTCGTCATCGATCTTACCGGCCTTGCGGTCAATCACCTTGGCATTGATCCCCACGGCCTCCATAGCGGCCATATACTCGGTGTTGAGCGGCCCAGCGGCACGGGCCGAAATGCTGATAAAGCACTTCTTACCGTCCGCCAGATCCTTTGGCAGATCGCGCTTGAAATTGACCGTTGGCAATTCGCGTGTGCGAAGCTTTAGACCCATTATGCAACCGCCCGCGTGATTTCCAGAACGTAATCATCCGAGGTCGAATAGTGCGGGTTGATCACAACCGTTTGCATGGTGTTAACCGCGCTCAAGTCCAGATCGCCGGATGCGAAGTGGCACGATGGGAAAACCAGCGTGTACTTTTCACCAGTGACAGAGCCGATTGGAACAGTGACCGAGAATGCCGAGTTAGTACGGTCCCGCGCGGCGTTGTAGATCGCGAGGAAATTGGCCTCGATATACATGTTTGCAGTCAGCACCGGCAGGAAGTCGCCCCGCGTGATGCCGCACAAGTCATCGGTTCCGATCTTGGCTTGCTTTTCCCGGCCTTCAAAGTTGAAAGCAATCTCAAGGCTTTCCATGCAGTCCAGCGTATAGCCGTTGAAAGCAATGGTGCCCACATCCACACCAGACGAAAGCGGGTCAAGTTCTGTCGGGTCTGTATATGTCGCCCCGGCAATCGCGCTTGTGGTGCCGTCATCAGATCCGCGACCAGCCAGGGTGAGTGCAATGGTAGCTGCGGCGCGCGAGGCTAGGGCAATAGTGCCGCCTGTGGCCTCTACGCCGCGATAGCGCATCATGGTAGATGTGCCGCCAACGCCAGCGGGCAATTCATTCTCAACAGCCACGGTTGCAACGGCCTTGCCGTCCGAAATTGCATCAGCCGCCCATGCGCCCTGCATCAATGTCTCAATCAGGTCGTCATATACGCCGTAAACCAAAGGAGTGGCCGGAACCTCGCCAGCCACATCAATCTCGCTGATGCCATGCCCCAGGCGCGCGCCCTGCGAAACCATGCTGCGATGCTCGATCACGGCAGGCGTTGCCGTCATGCGGGCAATCGTGTGAAGCGTGGTGAAGGCCGGTGTGGCCGGGATGGTGCCAGGCGTCACTTCTGCAATGTATGCGGAGCGGACTTGGCTTGTTGCAGTTCCGGTCATGATGACCTCCTAGCTTGTTGAATATCGCACATAAGGCGCTATGACGTTGGTAACATGAAACGGCGCATCTTTAAAGCTTGCCGAGACAAACGGATGCATAATGCCGGTTCGGGTTGGTGGTGAAAACCTCAAGAACGCATCTGCGTGTGCCGTGATAACAGCGCCGTTGTTGTTCAGCGTCTTTTCCATCAGCATATTGATCACGGTTTCGACATAGCCACGCGGATCTGCGCTGCCCTTCTTACCATCGGTGAAGATTGATACGGTAAGATTACCCATGTGGTCCTTGCGGTTGGCTGTGCGCCCGATAGAGCCTTGCAGCACTGCCCCGCTGCCGATGGTAATGCGGACGCTATCGATGGAAGGCGTGAACTCTTGCCCGTCCAAGCCGATAGGCGTAGCCGCTGCCCACTGGGCTATGAAATACTTCTCTATGGTCTTGCGCTCTAGCCCGTAACTCATACTTCCATCCCGTCAAATTGCGCTTCTATCTCGGTTATGGTCAATTGCACCATGCCGTTAGGTGCCTGCCCGGAATGGCCGTCCTCTAGCGCCGGTCCATACTCCAAGCCGTTGCTGATATTGATTTCCGGGAAACCCTCGGTTGCGTCGTAATTGCCTAGCGTGGCCGTCGCGCTGGCGATAGTCGCGCTCCCTGATGGGTCAACGTTTTCTGTTGTGGCAAAATTGGCCTCGCCTATGGACGTGTTCCAGTTGCCCCGAAACCGGCCTTTATCAACCGGCGATTTCTGCACAATGCCGCGAAACGCCTGCAACCCGATCAGGGCCACAGCTTCTTCTAGGTCGTCAACCTTAGCTGCCCATTCCTGATTTAGTTGCAATGAAAAGCTGCGCGCATCATCGGCCATTATGGAACCTTCCTAGCCACGACAAAGAACAGCGAACCCGCCGCCACGATGTCTTGAACCCGCTGGATGTGCCACGTCTCACCGGTCATGGTTAGCCGGTAATTCTCTGCGCATGACGTGAACCCCTCTAGTAGAATAAGCTCGTCACCCGGCCCCGCGATGTAGTCGGGGAAAATGTCAGTCATAGGCTTTACCGTGTCCACCACTGCCCGGCCCGTCTCTGTGGTCGTGGTCAGTGCGTATTCGCCGGTATCGACGTTGTATGCGCCTTGCGTGTCATAAGCCAAGGATGCCGATTGAATGGCGTCCGTGATCTTGGCCGCAACTGCGTTGAATGCCTTGGCTGCGATCTGGGCGACTGTGAATGCCATGCTACCCCCGCGCTAGGGCAAGTTGCCCACGTCCAGCGGTAAGGTATGGGCCTAGAAGCCCCTCGATAGCCACAAGGCGTGGTGTGCTGTATCCGCCCTGATATTCGGTATCGCTTTCAACCGGTCCAGCCTTCACCCGCTCGGCAGCAATCACGCCCTCGACCGTGGCAAATGGATCTAGCCCGCCCTGGATCAGAAATGCCAGTTCAAACTGTGCATTCTTGATGTCAGTCGGGATTGTGTCAGGATTCAGGGGCCAGTCATTCACAAGCCCATTGTATAGGCGAGGGAACTCTAGGGCCTGCGTTTGATACTGGCGCATTCCCACAAAGTCATAGGTCCGGTCGATATACAGCGTTGCACGGCGCATGTACTGCTCGTCAGTCGCATCAACGCCGCTTAGGGTCCAGCCCATAGCCGCGCCGTATGCCTGATACTCAGCAAGCGATCCATAACTGTCAGACGATGCGCCGCCTATGGTGGTGTCTAGCGCCATTATTCGTCCTCCTCATAGAAGCCAAATACAACCGAAATATTTGACGCTTGCGCCGGGTTATTCCCGATCCCGCCAACATAGAAGCCGAACCCTTGGCCCGGATGTGTCACGCGCAGGAAATCATCGCCCGCGATGTCGTAAGGGATGCCGTTTGCGGGAATAAACCCGCCTGCTCCGATGGTGTCACCTGTCAAGGCTGTGACACTAACCTCGTATCGCATTTCCATGTCAGAGGCTGGACCGCCATCCAGAAGGTTTAACGGCGTCAAAAGTGTGCCAACTATGGTCGCTGGATTGCTAACGATGTGAAACACAAGGCTTTCTGCCGCGTCCTGCTGGAATGATCTGATCTGCAGGAATGCGTTTCGCCCGCTACTTGGTGGGTTCTCGAATGTAAGATTTAGGAACTCGCCGTCCTGAACCTGCACATCCCCCGCCCCGGCTGAGTAAGCCCTGTCTCTTATACACATCTGACGCTGCCGACGATCTACTCTGTGTAGA
>OJDV01000118.1_pt1 | contig 37938 bp, 27 predicted proteins | sample 1592911 | NCBI WGS metagenome assembly OJDV01 (sample SAMN05416860, study PRJEB24817) | seawater metagenome | isolation source: Sea water | place: Canada:Atlantic | collected 2013-11 | reverse complement strand
TCTACACAGAGTAGATCGTCGGCAGCGTCAGATGTGTATAAGAGACAGTCAATGAACCACCTCGTGCAAGATAAAGACACTCAAGGGGAGGCGGGGGTTAAGTAGTGCTTGAGAGAGTGGGTTAATCACCTGCTCTCTTTTTACATAAATAGGTTGTTTTGTGGCATAAGTCTAATGAAGAGCTTTTTCTTCATTCAACACAACCACAACCACTAAGGAGAAATCCAATGCTAATCCCTTTCCTCGCTGCTACACTGCTCACCCCTACTGATAACACCTCGGCGGCACAAGCATGTACCCACGTGCGGGTGAACCACAGCGTGCGTGCCACGACGGGTGTGCGTCGCAAGGTGCTCATCGTCTCGGTAGGCCAATCCAACAACGGCCTGATGAACGAGCCGGGTGACGGGCCCGCTGCGGCTGACTTCTCGGATGGCCGTATTCGAGAACTGTCTCAAGGTATCGTGCGGCAGCACTACACGATCGCCCCCGTTGGGGAGACGCATGTGTTTCAGCACCCTGCCCAGGACGACAGCGGTGGCGTATGTATGCGACTTGCCGGGGCTAAGGCCCTGCTCCGTAAATATCCCGCCATTGAAGAAGTGACTCTATATTGTGGGGCCGCACCTAACACCAGCCTCGCAGTGGCTGCCGATGAGTGGGCCGCCGATGGTCAGCTCACTCGAGACACCATCGGCTGGTGTTCCCGCTTCATGGCAGATCACCCGGACTACCGTGTGGTTTTCTGGTCAAGCCTTGGTGCTACTGACGCTGTCCTTGGCATGGATGTGTCTGTGTTTCAGAGCCAGATGGCTTTGTTAGCGCACACGCTCCGCACTAGCATCCCTGGAGCGGCTAATGCTTGTTGGATCCAAGGCGACATGCCTAGTGACTTGGTTGATGTGGTTAACCACGTTCAGCCAGGTAACGGCACTCTATTCCTGCAGGCACAGAACACCGTCGGCAACTACATCCCGAACTCAGTGGCTGTGACTGTGTTCGACCTCACCACTTACGATTCCCGTCACCTCACCGCCAATAGTCTTCGGACCTTTGGAGTGCGAGTTGGCCTCGCCACATCACTATAACATGGAAGACACAGAAAGCGACGACCTACGGGCCTTGGCGTGCGAACTCTACACGGATCTGAAAGCCGCCCGCGAACTTGTTGACGAGCTTGAAGAAGCCATCAAGTATGTTGGTGGCGATCAGCGGGCCGGTGCTATGATACGCAGGTACAGAAAACGGGACACCAGCTTCTCTGAGCTACAGCAGGAGGCTGTAGCGGAGATGACGAACCCACAGGCGCGCGAGCTCAAAACAGATAGTGATGAGTTGTCTGGTATTAAAGATCTTCTGGGTGAACACCCGGAAGTCTGCCTAGAGGATCGCATCAATTCCCTGTCAGAGGTGGCGTCTGACGCCGGTTGGCAGGGTGATGAGGACCTACTCTCTTATCTGGAGATGAAGCTTAAACAAGGAAGATGAAGATAGCTATTACAGGGGGGCGTCACTTTAGCGATAAGGTGGCGCTCTTTCACGCGCTGGATCAAATTCACCAGCGGAAGCCAATCGAGGCTTTGTTCCACGGCGGGGCTTCCGGCGCTGACACCTTAGCTCACGAGTGGGCAGTGTCGAAAGGTGTCCAGCCGTTTGTGTGTCCCGCTAACTGGGACTTCTATTCCAAGGGTGCCGGACCTATCCGTAACTGCTGCATGTTGGAGTCCGGTAACCCGGACCTACTCGTAGCGGTGCCGGGAGGCACTGGCACCCGAAACTGTGTCATGCAGGCTGATGCATTGGGCATCAAAGTCCTGAAGCTGGAGCTCGCTGACGCTGAGTTCGTCGCAGCCTGCGACGAGAGTGTAGCAGAGATGCTAGAGACGGGCGCTGAGCCTACTGATACAGAGACCCTTTTCAAAGAACTAGACCTATGAGCACACTACCTGACTGTTTCGATCCAGGCCTACCAAAGCCGTCATCAGCCGAAGCGTCTATCCGACGCTCTCTTGACGGGGTTATCCTCCCTGAAGACGTAGGTTATTACTGCATATCAAGTATCGAGGTTGGCGCTCGAACCCTTCAAAGGCTGCTGCGGGAGATGGAGGCGCTCCGGTTAGCGCAACCTACTGGACTGTTCTACGCCACTCTCCCTTTCTCGACGAAATTGCTAGAGGAGACTATCGGCACCGCTCTGTACGCGGGATCGGCGTACTGGGTAGGTGAAATGACGCCCAACGTTGCGCCACCTATGGGGGGTGATCCGCCGCACGATCTCTGGAAGCCTCTCGGCCTTCCTGAGGATACCCGAAACTACTGGCGGTCCTGGATGCCGCTTACAGAGCCCGGTGTCACCATCACCGACATTGAAGACCCTGACGAGAAGTGGGTCGTCAACGCCGAGTCCGTTCAGAAAGGGCTCAACGCGATGGTAAAAACAAAACACGGGCTTAGAGCCCTAAACAACATCCGCAGCTGCGATCACGATTCAGAAGATGCAGACTGCTTCCTTCAATTCGCCGCCTTTGGCGAGATTGTATTTGCGTAACACTATGCTTGAACACAAACACATCGCTCTAGAAGGCCTCAAAGCTCTAATCGTAGATGCAGAGCGTGTTGAGAGCTTAGACGAGCAACTGGAGATCTGCCAACACAGCCTCCAGAGCGCTCGGAGGGATAATGAGACGCACCAGCGTGTTCGTAAAGATACCGAAAGGCTCTTACAAAAGATCCAAACACTAATGGAAGAGACCTTCGGTATTACACCAGATGGATCCAGTCCCCTACAAAACCTCATCGACCCGGAAACGTGGGCTACACGTGTATGTGCTGAGTACGCACGCGTCTTACGAGAGAACGAAGAGCTTCGTGCTCAGCTAGGAGAAAACCAATGACGAATCAGCTTCGAAGAGCTCTCAACGATATTCGAGAAGAGCGGGAAGCCGCGAAGGTTGCTCGACATCAAGGTTACGCACTCGCCAACGCCGAGGCCGAGCAGTTGGTGGCCGATTTTGAGGAGCTCAAATCTGACATCCCCGGTGGCGAATTCCTGCGGCTGGTTCGCATCTGCAGTGCTGGGCGTTGGCCGGAAGTTGTGTTCAGTCGAGAAAATAGAGCGCTATGTAGATGGACACTGTACTCCGATTTCCAGGCGCGGGTAACTAACGCACCGGTGCTAGGTCTGGTGGACATTCGACGGGACTTGGCGTCAATGCTTGACCGAGGGACTTATTGAGGCTTACCGTAGTTTGATAACAAAGCCTGGTCCCCTCGAGGGGCTGGGCTTTGGTTTTAGATTCTAGAACCGCAGGAACTCGGTAAATATTTCAATAGACGTCCTTGCGACTTCTGTCGAAATGCGTATAGTGTGGGTGGCTGGGAATCACCAGCCCAAAATGATTAATCGTATTATGAAAACACTTGCACAACTAAGGGACGAGAGGCGCTCCCTTGTGAAGCAGCTCATTAAAGAGCTCGATAGCCTCGCACACTCACAAAGCCGCGGCATACAAACACTAACGCAGCTCTCTGACAAGCTCGAGGCCAAGCAGTGGCGCTCTGAAGACCTTGACCGGGTGGACGTCCTCGCAGATCAGCTCGCCGGGACATCGCGGGAAAGTGCCACTATAGTTGACCGACTAACTGCGGCGATCCGTGCCCTCAGCAGTGAAATCACCTTGCGTCGCACCAACCAACGCATTGACCCACCTATTGCGGTCCCTGAAACTCCCGTAGAGCCGCCCACCGCCGCCGGCCGCCCAGGTGAGGATCTTGACTGGGGTGTAAAAGAAAAGCCCACGCGCGACGACATGGACTGGATTTACGAGGCGGGTATCTTCACCTCCCAACGGGGTCTTGGCGAGACGACGAGCTGGGGCGACGCTTACCGCATGAGCCGCACTGACGGCGTAGTCAACCCCCACTTCGGTATCATCGGTCGCGTGGCCTCTGAGGTTATTGTTGGTGGTAAATGGGGTGGCGGTGATAGTGAACTCACGTTTCCCGGTGACGCCGAAGCCAGTGCTACTTTCCTGGGCCTAACTGACGACGCCAGCGCACGTATCGCGTGGGGCTCGCACTTCAACAACGCGCAACCCACAGGCGAGATCGCGATCTTCGACTGTGGTATTCAGGGCCGCCCGGATCAGCACATCATGAACGCAAAGATGGGTGCGCGCCATTGTCAGCTAGATGGTTGCTGGTACGTACACTGGGATCCGGCGTACACGTACCCTGCGGATGCTGAGCCGATGTCTGAGCACTCTGTCTCTATGGGCAGCACCGATGTACTCGTCATTCGTAACCATAAGTGGCGAGGTGAGCAGCCGACAGATTCAGGCCTCTACGTTCGTTACTACAGCGATGCGTATGTTCATGGGCAGACGATCAGCTACCTGTTCGAAAACAATGACTGTCGGGGTGGTAACCGCGGCGGTATGCAGAACCGACCAGACGCGTTCCCGTATGGCAAGCCCAGCACGGATCCCCGCCCTTCCGCTAGAGTCATGATCCGGAACAACCGGTTCCGATTCGACGGCGCCGGCCTAGATTTCACCGGTACTCAGGTGATTGGCCTTTGGAGCGCTCTAGGAGGCTGCTACCTTTATGACAATGATTTCGAGGACTACCCTGCTGCAGGTATCGTCACTAGTGGCCAAACGCCTGAACAGAACTATTGGACTGAGAGTGGGAACCAGTTCCCGTTCCTCCATCTCTCAGGTAACCGCATCGTCTCGGGACCTAACACCCGCCGGGCTGCTTTGAATTTGTCTTCAATTGATGAGCTCCATATCTATGACGACAATGAGATTGTTGGTCAAGTGCAGCTAGATGCTAAGTGGAATTACGAGCGTAACGGCTCAATGATTGAGCGTATCCACATCCACGCCGCAGCCGTTCCTGAGTGGATGATGGGAGCGAACCGTTACGACGTGGCTACTGGTAAAACCATCCGGTATACCTCAGAAGAGTTGCAGGCAATGCTAGTAGAGGTGCCTACGGCTTAGGCGTTACATAACCTGAAGCCATAAAAAGAGCCGGGGACCTTAGCGGGTCTCCGGCTTCTTTGGTTTTAGAACCTAAAGTCGCTACTTACCAGCGCGCTTAGATTTGATCGCCTTGGAGACGACCTTGCGGCGGTTCCTCAGGTACTGATCGTTTTTATCGTTAGGTTTACCGTCGTTATCGATGTCGGCGTCTTCTTGACCAACGGGATCGAGTTTAGTGGCTACTTTAGCCAAGAAGGCGTCAAAGATGGCAGTCTTCGTCTGCTGCTTGTTTTTCTTCCCTTCCTTAAGGTCGGCGAGCCCTTGCGCTGCTAGCACGTTATTGTAACGAGTGGTAGCTTTTTTACCGCGGACGGCGCCGACTGCGCCCCCAAGTAAGGCCCCCGCACCTCCCCCAAGCAGGGCACCTTTCACGCCACGGAGGTTCTGCGCGCGGCGGGAGGCACCCCGCTCAGCAGACTCCAGACCGGCTGCCCCGCCTAGAACCATACCCGCGGTCGCGCCGTCCACGGCCGACGCTAGCCCGCCCCAGACGCGATCTGACTTAGTCGGCTTAACTTTCGCCTCCAGCGCGTTCCGTACGGCTTTTCGGTGCTTTTTAGGCGTGTGGGCTAGGACACCGTCGCTACCGCCGCCACCCCAATACTGTTGCTTTAGAGTATTGCGACGTTCTTCTTTCGTACGATCTTGCGGTCTCAAGGTGCCCGGTTCGTAAGAGGGCACCGGCTTCTCGTCTTCTTTTTTGGCGGCCTTGATTAGGTCGAAAAGGCTGTTTGTTGGGTGTGGAGATGTCATATGCTTAATAAGCTACTTGTGAGTACAGCTAGTGTTTACGCGCACTTTCCTTGGTCATAGTGCTTTGCGGGAAAGGTTGCCGCCTTCGTCAATCTGGAGTAGGAACTTCTTACCTAATCGGGATACCAGTAGTATACCATCCCCGGCTCCTTGAAGCTCTACGCCCACATTATCGCCCTGGTTACGAATGATAACCCGGTCCTGGGCTACGGCGGGCTTAGCTGTATGGGGAACGCTGAACAAGAAGGTGTTATCTGTGCCGGGACCCCCCGAATTTGGGTCGTTACCGAAGAACGGGCGGGGCGCCAGATTACCAATGTTAAAGACCTCAACCTTTGAAGCCGTGAGCTCTTCGTAGTACACCGTAACCGTTTCGTCGAACCCGGGCATGCTCGTCGCTTCCTCTTTGGTGAGGAGTCTCGACCAACCAAGGAAAGCCACGGGAAGTACGCTACTATCGTTGAGCTCCCAAAAGACCTCAAGCTGGTTCTGTTTCAGGAGAAAAGAGAACGGGAGATCAAATACGACGCTGGTATTACCATCAGATAGGGTGCCATCTCGCCAAGGAATGAGAGCCCGCTCACCTGGAGCCTCTGAAGTAAAGTTAGCGCTGCTGCCTTGGGTGTTGGATTTCTCATAGAAGTTGTCCACGATCTTATCGTCGACCCGGTGGTTAGTTACAAAGCTCATTAGGTGTACTCTGTGTTAAACAGCCTGTGGCGTGTGTGATTTAAGCATCCAGGCGGCCTTAGAGCAGGCACGGGCCCGGGACGCGGCCAGATCTGCCGTAGCGTCATCCCCGAGAGACCCAGCCAAGGAGGCCAACGCCTCTGCAGCACAGCCTACCTGTTCAAAGCCGCAAGCTAACTCACAGCACATGCTTGCCGCCGTTTGGGGCGTCACGGAGTCTTGGATGCTAGAGAGGGTTTCGAATTCTGCAAACGAGGCAGGCGCCCGGGAACCTAGGGCGCGTAGGTGTTCTGCAATCTCATCCGTCGCATCTGACAGCTCGTCATATTGATCGCCGAACAGTTTGTGTAGTTGTTGGAACTGCGGTCCCGTAACATTCCAGTGGAAGTTCTGCGCCTTCAAGCCGAGCCGGTAAGTATCCGCTAGAAGCTCAGCTACGGCACGGACCACTGAGGTCTGAGGTGCGCGACTGTGGACAGCTACCTTCTCGATAAGCGCGTCGGGTAGCGTGGCGGCTAGGCGCCAGATATTCGTATCTCGTTGCATGTTAGATCACCCCGCCGGTGTACTTAACGAAGGCTTCCCACTCCGTTTGCAGAATAAACGCACTAGCAGAGGATGCCGTACCTGACGCAGTGATAGTGCTGCGATCACCTGTATAGGTGATGTTGTTTACATTGGAGGACCTATCAGACGTCACTGAAGCGCCGGTTTGCGTGACGAGGTCACCGAGCTCTAGGTGCTTGGGTGCTCCGAACTGTGTGCTGCTGCCTACGATGGTGCCGACATCAGCAGCGCCTGCGGCGTAGAAACGGCCCCGCTCAAAGTAGCTTTGAAGCTGGGACGCGGCGTTAGTGCTGTACGTGAAAGGTAGTTCGGCGAAAGCACCTACAGCGGCTCGAGCCTCACTGAAGGTTACAACCTGACCGACACCACCACCGCTCATCTTGATATAGAAACTCACTACCTCCGTGGAAGCAGCTACCGCGGCTGCAGTTTGGACGGTAAGCGTCGCCGAACCCTCCGTAAGGGTCTTCTCGTCTGACTCTACTAGAATCAACTCGCCGTTGACCCGTTGGTACTGACCAATGCCTATCGTAACGGAGTTGAGTACCGTGGCGCGAGCGTTGATGGCGAAGGTTAGGCGGTTGCCAGACAGGCTGCGTCCCCGGGGGATGCGATACTCTAGAACGGTTGGCGCCGAATCCTGACTATTATCAATACCCGTGTACTGGAGTTGGATAGCCGTGGGGCTGTTCGGTTGACTATCGAAGATGCGTCGGACGGCTCCCGTGCTGAAGTCGCTGTTGATGTTAGTCAACTGCCAGCCGTCAGCTAGTGTCGGGTTCTCCTCACTGACGTTAAACTCCAACGCGGCGCTAGACAGTAGGTCAGGTGCCTTGCCTTTCGAGGTATTGCGGCTCCAATAGTAGAAGTCGCCGTTAGCAATCAGGTTCTCTACGTTACTCTTGAGCTCTCGGAGCCCTAGTTCCTCAATGCTGAAGCCGTTGGTGCTTTGTCCATCAAAGTTAAGGAGGACTCCGTAGCTAAAGATGGAGGTAAAGTCCGCTACAGCGAACTCGGATCCGGGGATGTACAACTTAAGGTACAGTTTGGTGGCGAACGTGTTGCTCAGGTTGATGAGCTCACCCGGTGCGTACCTGTCGCCTGTGAACCCGGAAAGCGGGCTCACAGTGCTGTAGTCGAACGTGAGGTTATCTACCAAGCTATCAAACACCGCAAGGAACTGCTCGACGATGCTGATGCTGCTGCCTTCCAGGATGTCGTTAGTAACGACCACGGTCTCTTGGGAACTCGTACCTGTGATTCGGAGGGATTGTGTGGCCGAATCTACGCTGGCCGTACCGTTCTCTGTTGCATCCAGAACTAGAGAGCTCTCGTCCTCGAAGTTCTCTACCCGAAGATAACGGAACACGCTGTCAGCCAGCAGGTCTTGATACTTGAGGTCCTCGTTGTTCCGGGCGCGGCTGCGGCTGAACGGTAGGCGTAGGTCCCGGAGGCTAATGATCTCGGGACGACCGTTGTTCATTCGCACACGGGCCTGGCATACCGCAAACGTGTCTGCGTCTACCTCAGCTAGATCGGCAGCCGACTCGGTGAATCCTTTAGCTAGCACCTCACCGGAATCACTAAGGGCGAACAGGTACCAACGCTCCGTGTTGTTCGCGAAGGTGGTGTCTTGGATGACGCTACTGTACCCGCCCTCGAACTGAACGATGGCCGTTCCGTCACTACTCAGGAAGGTGCCGGGGAACACGTAGAGGATCCGGTTGTCACCTGAAGTGACGACAGGTTGGAGGTTACTCCAAGTCTCTTGCGTAGTGTGGTCTGCCGGAACGGCAGGCCGCAAATCACTGTTAGTGATGCGATCGGCGCCTGCCGTGATATACACATGACCCAGTAGTACCTGCGTGGCTTCGTCGATACGAGGTAGCTCAGGTGTCGACCCAACGCTAAGCTGGTTCCGCCCCCGTACGACCTTGTACTCCAAAACAGCGTTGGGGTTGGTGCTGTACGTGTACTCTCCGACAAGCGCGTCGATTCTGTCGAAGCTGGGGTCAGCTGCGTCGACACGGAACGCTCCAGCGATAGCAGAGCTCTCCGTTACAACACTGCCGCCCGGGGTCACCAAGGTGCTGATAGTGTCTGCGCCACTGGTGATGTCGATGATATTGACGATACCGGCATTCACGCTCAGGGCGTACCCAGAATAGATACCCGCGGGCACTACCTGGATGAAGCGGCGATTCTGGACTTCAGAAGTGTTGAACTCCTGATACTTCGTTGTGATCTGTTGAACCATATTAGATGAAGATCTCCTCTAGGAAGAGGCTGGCAATCGTACCATCCTGTAGGGTCACGTTGATGATGTTACCCGTTTGTACATCGATACTACCGAAGTCAGTGCCGTTGTCGTTAAGGACAGCAACAGCGATCTCAGTACCCGCAGTAACCAGAGGGAGAGCTGGAATAGTGAGGCTGGTAACATCATTAAGATCAGAGCTGCGTAGCCAAACGCCCGAAGCCTGAGTCCCTGCTTGGATACTAGCATTTACAACAAGACCTATAGTAAAACACCAACGAACAACGAGGTACTCAACAGAGGTTTTGCAGTATTGCTTTGCGCGGCCGTCAGTCTCTGCTTCTGTGACGAAGTGGGCTAGCAAAGTGCCGTTACGGCTCTCCAGCCCAAACTCATTGATCAAAGGGGTGATCGCCTCGTGGGGGCGGGCGACCGCTACATAGCACCAAGAGTTCTCTGTAGCCCCGTCTTCTGTTGCGACGATGGGGATGCGGTAGCTGACCTGACGCATGCTCGTGTCGGCGAGTGCCGGGCTGACTCGACCACCCGTGTCCAGTTTGGTGTCTTGGTCGAAGTCACCGCCGCCGCCAATGCTGATATAGGAAGGAACGTAATCGTTCGTCTCCCCACGTAGCATTCGTGCTAAGGCAACCTGAGCTCCCGTGACTACGAGGTTTTTGCCCTCGAAAACGGGATCATTTAGGTACTGTGAAGCTAGGTGCTCAGGGATATGCCCCGGCACCTTGTACAGAGATACTTGGCCGCGTAGCCGTACCCCAAAATCAGATTCGATCTTTTGATCAACCACCCGCGCCCTCTCGTAGTGCCACGATAGTCATGTGAAGCGTGCCTTCTCTAGGGAAGGTGCCGCCGGTGTACGACGGGCTGGTCCAGCTCTGCACCAAACCCTCCATTGCGGGGGATAGCTGCGTCATGCCAGAGGCGCCTACCTCCACAGAGAACAGCGTACTGTTAATGATAGCCGCTCGAGCACCTAGGGTCGTTAGACCGCTTCCGGGGATGTCGGCGATCTGCCACCCGCACTCTACGCGAGCGGCACCCAGACCACCACTAGCGTTAAGGTTCAAAGGTGACCAATGGAAGCTAACGCTTAGGATCTGTTCCGGGGCCTGCTCTACGTCTGTGGATGAAAGAACCACGGAGAAGATCTGTCCGAAATCAGTTGCGGTGACTTCGCGACTCTTGTTAATGACGATAAGGCCTGATTCGCTTAGCGCGTGCTTGTGGTCACTTCGTGCGGCTCGGAAGTCTGTTCCAATTAGCGTGGACGGCGGTCGGAAGTTGACGCCTAGCTGTACCGGAGAGCCAGCGCCTTGAAGGCTGTTGTCGTGTTCGAGTCCGACGCGGATAACCTTAAGAGGGTTAGTGTCGTCGCCCGCATTGACCGTGGCGAATGTGAGGAAGGTGCTGTCGCTGGTTGGGGTGACGTCCTGTAGCGCCCCGTCGATCAACTTCAAAGCCCCTTCCGGCATCAAACCGGGGGTACTTCCAGCTACCACTGATGTGCTGAGTGCGGCGAGCGGGATCGGGTCTGTCCCGTTAGGTAGGTGCGTGTCTCTGTGACCCACTACAGGAACAGAGGCTCCAGCAGGGATTGTGAACCTAGGAGCCACCTCCTCCACTACAGAGAGTGCCGCGCCATCATAGAAGACTGTACCTAGCTTGACGAAGCCCAAGTCATCTGCACCGAGCACAGGGGTCTGGTCCGCTGAGGCGATGTCGTTGGTGAACAGGTAAACCACATCTACGACCGCGTCCTGCGCCACTTCTGTGGACAGGTTTTGGAAGACGGTGTTTCCAGTGGTTGGGTTCGTGGACAGGAAGTTACGAGTCTCTGTTGCAGGGGTTTCCCGCATCACGAAGAAGACCTCAACCTTAAGCTCGATGCCTCCGGTGACGTCAAAGTCCTCAGAGTACGTAGCGGAGCTGGCAAGAGCCCCTTCGACACCTACCAACTGGTTGGGTGTCAACACAGTGATGGTGTCCCCAACCTGAGTAGCTACAGGGGGCTGGTCGTCGAATAGCACACCGGCTGGGTCTAAACTGAAAGCACTCAACAAAGACGCAAAAGCATCTTGTCTGTTAAGGCCGATCGCCGTGAAGTCGGTGGCTAGCGGCTTGATCCCTGGTTGAAATACCTGTCTACGCATTTAAATGTTGACTCTAGAGTGTAGAACCACTAATTGGCTTGGTTCGGACACGCTTCTTTTTTAGGGCTGTGCGGGCTTTTGCGTCACGGCGGCGTTCTAAGATATTGAGCTCTGCAGGGTCGGGAAGAACGCCAGGAACCGGGGAACCTTTGGCGATCTTCTGTAGGTGGCTAACAGCGGCCTCAGCTAACTTACGGATTTCGTGACTATTCATAGTATCGTCTGCGTAGTACCTTGTACCGTAATAATTACGGTACAATCAGATGGCCCCAATCCAGTTATCGTTTGTAGCGTCGTACGTCAAGTGCAAGGTGCTTGCGTTGTAAGCAAAAGGCACCGTCTGCGAGTTGAACAATGTGGCTGTATCTGTGGTGACCACGTTGTGCGTGCTGGTGGACCAGGTACCTACCTCGGTGATGAGCGTGACTTGGTCACCGTCTTGCCTACCACCCACCACGTCCGGAAGCGTAACGTCAAACGCACCCGCTCGGAGAACGTAAGTCTTGTTGCTCTCTAGCGTGGTGGCCGCGCTTAGGAACTCTACCCGATCAATACGGTCACCGACAACCCAAGTACCTGAGCTGTACTCAAGGATGTCACCATCTACAGCCCCGGTGGTGTCTGCGTCGGTGAGGTCACTGAGGACGGTCGGTAGCGTTATGGATTGGTTAACCCAGGTGGTGCCGTTGAAGTAGAGGAAGTCTCCAAGAGCGGCGCCGGCTACTGCGGTATCGCTGAGATCGTTTAGGACGTCTACACCACCAGCTGGCTGTGGTTCCCATTCAGCCCCTGTCCAGGTGAGGACGTGCGTGGTCGTTGGGGCAGCCGCATCTACGTCGGTAAGGTCGTTAAGGACTGCCGGGACGGTAGGGAAGGGCGTGTTAACGAAGTCCGTGCCGTCAAAGGAGAGGTAGTCGTTAGCGGTCGTAGCCGTGAGTGTGACATCCGGGAGATCCCCGATTGATAGAAGCGCCGAGGCGGTATCAGGCACGGCTGCGAAGTCAGTGCCGCTCCACTTTAGAATCCACCCAGGGAGTACACCCGCGGTGGTGACGTTTGCCAAATCCTCAATGTTAATGAGGGTAGTGTCCGTGTCCGGGGCAGGGGCCCACTCAGTACCGGTCCATTTAAGGACCTCGTTCACGGCAGGTGCCGTAGCTGAAACATCGCTGAGGTCCGCGATCACATCCGGGACGGTCAGCGCCTGATTGACCCAACCAGAGCCGTTGTACGTCAGCACCTCATTCGCAGCGGGTGCTGTGATAGTTACGTCGATGAGCTCGCTTAACTCATCTACGTACGCTGGGAACGACAGAGTCGCCGCTACCCAAGCCGTACCGCTCCAACGGAGGTAGTCGTTCGTCGAGGGGGAAGGTACCGCAACGTCGGCTAGATCATCTAGGTTAACTACACCTGCAGCGCCGGTAACCGTACTCGGCTCCCAGAGGCTCGAGGTTGCGTTCCAAGCTAGGACTTGACCATTGCCCGGGGCGGCGTTGTTAACGTCGCTCATAGCCCCGATCAGGGTCGGGATCGCTAGTTCCGTGATCGGTGCGCTGTAAACATCACCAGCAGCCCCTGTATACAGGAAGTTAACCGGGAGCTCCGTACCAGAGTCGTCCCGAATGTTTGCGTAGGCGCTGAACTGGAAGGTATCTACCGCACTATCGTACGAAAGCTTCTCAACGGCTGCTGTTACGGCAGTCGGGCGGTAGGCCCAAGTAAGTCGGTCAGAATCCTCTGAAATTAGCCATTTTTGGCTGAAGATATCCAAAATTGACGTAAATTCGAGCTCCAGGGCCGACTCAATGGCAAAGTTAGCCATTTTGAGGTTTTCTGTCGCCGTATGGTCGCCTAGGTTGTCGTTTCCTAGTGCTAACCCCTCTGAGGTCCAGATACCTGAACGGTAGACGAGGAGATCACCTTCTACTACAGTATCTGTATCTACGTTTACTGCATCTTCAAGAGCCAGGGGGCTGTTGACAAAGCTAGCAGATCCATTGTCGTAGATTAAGAAGTCTAGATCAGCAGGAGTCGTGACGGCGGCGTCGGTAAGGTCGTTTAAGGCGCCAGCACCGCCACCTGTGGCCGCCGTGACCGTGACAGATTTGAGACCCGTGGCTGTGGTAGCGTCGTAGGCTAGTACGGTGTCGTCCGCCCCAGGAGCCTGTAGCACGAAAGAAGATCCGTCATAAACGAGGATCTCACCTTTAGTCGTGGCAGCAAAGGCGTCGAAGACAAAACTATTTAGAATTGCCGAGTCGACCGCCGCGATTCCGTCCCCAGTGTTCCCAAGAAAAGTATTTGGTGTCAGGGCCACGGGGGCCACAATCCCGCTATCCGACTTTGCAATTACCGAATTGTTGACGAGATCACTTTCGTTAACAAGCCCTGCAAGCCTATCTGTGGGACTGAGTTGGCCTACCGCCGTGAAGGCAGGTGAAGGACCAATAAGGTATGTAGGGATCCGATCGACCATTAACGTTTCCTAGCTTGGGGCCCCAGAGGGGCAGGGCTGCTTAGCTTGATACACCTATAGTTTACGGGCGAAAACCGGGTAGGATTTCTGGCACAAAAACTACTTATGGTGGGTAACTGACTGGCTAGTTTACGGAACAGCCGGGGGATCCGCGAAGAACGTGGCGGCGATTGGGTAAGTCACGGCCCCAAACGCGTCTAAGGCACGTCCGCGGATATTTCCGCCGGCGTCAAGTACCCACGTAGAGCTCATATCTTCCCAACCGCTAGCAGCCACCCAAGCCCCACCACTAACAGATAGGAATGCTGTCCAAGCACGAAGAATCAGCGTGCCTGTGGGAAATTCTGGTGTGCTATCCGCCGCCCGTACTTCCCCAAACGTGTAGGCTCTGGCGAAGCCAGCTACAGGGGTGCCGCCAGGTGCCGTAAGGGAGACTGCAGAGATGTCGATTAGGTACGTAGCGGGTGATAGCGACGCGTCGCCATCGTTTGCGTACACATGGGGGTTCCACGGCAAGCCGCGGGTGGTGGGCAAAGCTCCTGGGTTACCTGTGTTGGCTGGGAGGCCCGCATTATCTGCGTATTGATACCGGGCCGTATATAGGCCGGACGCCAACTGATTGGACCAATCACTCCCTGCCAGCGGGTTAGTACCTAAGTACGTCGCGGTTCGCCCTGCGTTACCTTCTGTTAAGAGGTTCGTGATGTCTGCCTTAAGAAGAAGCGACGCGTCAACAGCCGTTTGATCGGCTTTAAGCAGCAAAGCCGCGTCTACCGTGGTCTGGTCTGCCTTCAAGGCAAGCGCAGAGCCGGCAGCAGGTGCTTCCGCCCGGGTATCCAGGTGCATCTCGTTAATCTCGGTAGCATCAGCCGCATACGGAAGAACTCGAATGTCTGTGATAGCCGCCAAGACCGTTGCTACAGCACTGTTGCCCGTACCTACAGGTTGTCCCGCATTGTATGTCAGTAGCTCCAAGAACTGGGGATCGTCTAGCGTGGTGGGTGAAGGTACTGCCGCGCTTACTACGACAGTGCCGTCTTTGTATGAGGAGACCGTGGTACCGTCATATGAGATCGCGATACTGGCCCACACGCCTTGTTGGAGTGCTGTACCACCAGTGTGTAGGTTGATGATGTTTAGGCCTGCAGCGTACCCAAGAGCGTTCTGGTAGTACGCGAGTGCTGGGGTGATGATACGTCCAGCGTCAAAGTCGTTGCTGAGCTGGAAAGTCTCATTACGCCGACGGCCACAGAACAGTGGTGCCGTGGTCGTAACAGTCTGATCCAGCTTGATGCGCATGAACAGCGTGTGGGCTGGAAGGTTGAGTTGGATGTCCGTCTGGAACCCGTCCGTGTTGCCTGCCTCCGTATACAGTACGTTGCCGTACGTATCATCATATTCGATGCGCTCTGCGTGGATAAGGGCGCCGCTGCCGTTCACGTCAGTGAATCGACCTTCCTGCTCATCCCACAACATCCGGTACGTAGGGCGTACAGCTGCGGCAGAGACAGAGTCTCCGACCTCCTGGACAGCCAGCTCACCCAGACGGTTGCCTACGTAACGCAGGGACTGCTCCGATAGGTGGAGAGCGTCTTGCTCAGTGGTCGTGATGTTTTCGTTATCAAGTAGGTCCAAGAACGTAGCGTTGTCTGCTGCGGCTGGGTCGGTTCCTAGGCTGCGGAGGCTGGCTTCGATGGCCGGGGCCGTACCTTCATAGAAGGTTGTGACTCCGTCGATCTTGAGGTTGTACTCGACAAGCTTAGGAGCGATCGTCTGGGCGATGTAGAATGCTCCGTCGGCACGAGGTACCTCGGCGCGAATCTTGTCGATGATCGCCTTCAGCTCTGTACGGTGCGTTGTTTCGTCCATCTCGTAGAAGCCGTCTACAGCTCCAATAGATGAGGCGATGATGGTGCATACGAAATGCGGGTGAGCCTCCATGAAGGTCGTCGCATCAGCGATTAGACCTTCTAGCAGGCTGTCTAGGCCCGTCAGGCTGGCTCCCCAACCGGGACGCTCGTTATCGGCGGACGCGGCGGGCGGAGATACAACAGGATTGATACCGCTGCCTCCCACTGCGCAGTTGAGGAATGCTACCTGCTTAATGTTAGGGTTTAACTCTACCATACGGCGGCCCATCGTCAGCTTGGCCGACATTCCGCCGTTGCCTCCGGGATCAATACCGTCAGCTACAGAAAGAGGGAGGTCGTCCTGGCAAGGCTCCTTAAGCTGCATGAGCTCTCCGACAGGTGCCGGGTTGCGGGAACCACCGCGGAGACCTCGGCTGACTTCAAAAACCTTGGGGTGAGGTGCGTCCTTGCCGTCAGGCTCCTGCGTGTACGCAGAGGCGTTGGGGAGATCGTGCGTAGCGCCATTCCCTGTGCCGTTCTCCGTCATCTCAGTACCAACCATGTTGCTATCACCGAACGTGATGATAAGTTGGTAAGGATCCGACTGCTGTCGCGGGGCTAGCGCCGGGATCTGCGGCCATGCCTCAGCCTGAAGCTGATCGAACTCTACGTGGCCATTACTGGTAACTACCGTAGTGTCAGTACCTTCAGCGCCTGCAATCTTGATGGGGCCATTGATGTTGATCCCGCTTCCAAAAGTTCTTTCAGTCATATCAGTAAGTTCTCACAATAACGAGAAGGTCTACACGAGCATCAGGAACTTCCTGACAAGAGATGGTGATGTTGCCGAGAACGTCGATCTGTACGTCCCCTTCCCAGGGGATGCGGCTGCCCGCTACGGTCTCTGTATCCCAGGTGTCTGCGGTCACGTCAGTGCCGAGACCATGGGTACCAACTGGGATGGACGCCGTGTAGATGCCACCAGCAGCGGTTCCCCACTCAGTGTCCGTTACTGTCGCAGTGAACGTGGTGGCTGCCGCAACCGTGGGAGGGATGCTGTAGTCAGCAATCCAACCAACAGTGGCGTCTACATAGTAGTACGTTGCTGCGATGCCGTCCCTATCCAAGACGTCCGTGACCGAGGCGGTGTGGAGTAGGCCGGCAGTGAAATCCACGATAATGTTGTTCGTGGACGCCAACTTACGAGAGTCCGATACCGTGAAGAAGTCACCGGTGTTCGGAGACGTCGGGGCCGTGATCGTGATCGGACCGCTGGTAGTGTTTACCGGGATGACATCAAAGGCGACCGGGGTCATGTCCGCGGTGACTTCCGCCTGCACTACTGGCTGCTTCGGGGTAGACGCCAGCCACTCACCCGTGGTGAAGGTGAGTACCTGCTCAGCCGCTGGCGATAGGCTGTCTGCCACATCGTCCATTTCAGCCAGCCCGATAGTGCGGTTAGCGAAGGTGCTGCCGTCGTGGTAGAGTACCTCCCCCGCGCCGGGGGTGCCTGTGATGACCGCATCTGTTAGGTCGTTCAGTGCCGCCGGGACGGTGACCAGGGTGTTTGGATCGGTGTTGACCCAAGCCGAGCCGTTCCAGTGAAGAACTTCGCCAGCGGCTTCACTAGCAAGAGTTACCCCATCAAGAGCACCTAGTCCGGTCGCCGTTGCTGTGATAAGTGCAGCTAGGTCGGTGTTGACCCAGTCACTACCACTGCGAATCAGGAGATCGTTGTTCCCTACCGTGGTCAGAGTGACGTTTAGGTCATCTAGGGTGGTGGGGAGGGTGATGAGGCCACTAAGAAGGGTGTTAACCCAGTTAGTGCCGTTGTGGTGCAGCACCTCCCCTACAGCGGGCGCGGTCGCGAACACCGTGTCTGTGAGGGCGTCCAACTCCGTGGTCGTGTCGGTGATAAGTGTGCTTAGTGCTTTAGTATCCCACGCAGCGCCTGAGCGCACAAGGACGTGGTCGTCTGCGGCACCTACAATATCGACGTTGAGGTCACTTAGGAGCGTGGGTACGTTCGTGACGGTAGCTAGCGCTTTATTTACCCAGAAGGCCCCATCTCGGACGAGCACGTGGTCATCGGTGAGGGTACCATCGAGCGTCACATCATCGAGCGTCCCTGCCGTGGTGGGGACGGAGATGATGTTGGTGATGTCCTCGTTGACCCAGCCAGAGCCCGGGTTGTGTAGGACGTTGTTGGCGCCGATCGCACCCACTGCCACATCCGCCAGGTCCGTGAGGTTAGTAGTCTCACCAATTAGAACGTCAAGGCTCTTGTTCTCCCATCCGGTGTTCGCAGCGGTCCTCGTAAGGACTTGGTTGACCGCCACACCTGACAGCGATACGTTAAGATCGTCCAGGGTAGTGGGTACCGTGACTAGCGCGTTCAGCGGAGTGTTAGCCCAAGTAGCCCCCGTCCAATGCAGAACCTCGTCGGTTGCGAGAGCTCCAAGCGTTACGTCAGTTAGGGCGTTGAGGCCTGTACCGAGAGACGTGAACAGTTCGTCCAGTGTGGTGTTGACCCACGCTGCTCCAGATCGGATGAGGAATTCATCATCCCCTACAGAGGTCAAGGTGACGTTTAGATCATCCAACGTCGTGGGGAGGGTGACTAGCGTGTTCGGGTCCGTGTTGACCCAGGCAGTTCCATTCCAATGGAGAACCTCACCGCTAGTCAAAACACCTGGCGTGACGTCGTCCAGCGCGTTCAGCCCGGTCGTGGTGGCTGCAATTAGCGCCGCCAGGGATAGCGTGTCCCAGCCGGTCCCTGATCGGATCAGGAGGTCGTTATCAAGAGCCCCGACAATATCGACGTTGAGGTCGCTGAGCATCGTGGGGACGTTCGTTACCGTGGCGAGTGCTTTGTTAACCCAAAAACCGCCATCCCTGACTAGTACGTGGTCGTCTGTCAGCGTACCGTCAAGGGTTACGTCAGTTAGGGACCCGGCCGTGGTGGGTACTGTAATCAGCGTGGTAAGATCCGTGTTCTTCCACTCCGCACCGTCGTAGGCGAGCACTTCGTTGGCGGCTAGTACGCCGAGATCCACATCGGCTAGGGCGGTAATCCCCGTAGCGGTGCCCGTCAGCAGATCACCTACAGTGCTGTTGACCCAGTCGGTACCGAACCGAATGAGTAGGTCATTATCGGCAAGGCCGCCACCCAGCGTGACGTTTAGGTCATCAAGTACGGTGGGCACAGATACCAGCGTAGTGACGTCGGTGTTGACCCAGGCTGTGCCGTTGTGGGTGAGTACATCCGTGGCTCCCAAGGCGCCCACCGTGACGTCACTGAGGTCACCTACACTCGTGGTCGCTGTGATAGCAGCATTCAGCGTGCTGTTCACCCAGTCAGTGCCCGATCGAAGGAGGATCTGGTTGTCAGCCACAGCGCTGAGGGTGACATTTAGGTCATCGAGGGTGGCGGGAAGGGTGACTAGCGTTCCGATATCTTGGTTAACCCAAGCTGTGCCGTTGTGCGTCAGTACGTCCGTGGCTCCCAAAACACCTAGGGTTACATCAGAGAGTCCCCCAATAGCAGAAGCCCCAGTCGGCAGCGTGCTGAGGTCTGTGTTGACCCAGGCTGTGCCGTTGAACGCCAGAACCTCGTTGGCGCCCGATCCGGCAAGCGTGACATCATCCAGGGCCGTAAGGCCTGTTGCCGTGTCGGTGATGAGGCTAGCTAGGCTCTTGTTTTCCCAGCGGCTGCTGCCGTTTAGAACCAGGAACTCATCAACGGCCGGCGTTGTGAGGTCCACATCCAGGTCATCTAGCGTGGCAGGAACCGTGACGAGGTTATCAATCGGCTGATTAACCCAGCCGGTACCTGCCCGAACAAGGAGGTCATCGTCGGCGACGGTTGTAAGCGTGACGTTGGTTAGGCTGTCGAGATCAGGCGTGCTAGCCACAGTGACTAGGGCGTCGAAGTCTTGGTTGATCCACTGGCCGCCGCTGCGGTAAAGGATCTCCCCATCAGCAAAGACGCCCGTCAGGGCCTCGTTACCGAAATCGTAGTTGGCGTTAGGTAGAGACAGCATCGTCTGTACCTCACCTACCGTAAGAGGGCCTAGGCCTGCACCAGTGTTACCGACCAAGGTATTTGCTGCTACCGTCAGGTAGCCAAACGCCCCTAGATCATCCGCAAAGGGGATCTGGTTGGCCGCAAAATCGAGGTGGTTGACCACCCCCGCTAGGGTATCACCTACCTTGAGCTGGGTTAATGCAGTAGGCGACGCAACGGTGCCGAGGATTACGAGAGGATTCTGTTCAGCCATGACTAGTACTTCCTAAGTGTCTACTGCTAGTATAGCCATCCTAGGAATTGCCAAATCACCTGGTTTTGTGACATAAGTCAGTTGACCTAGACTTTTACCACCATTAGGCTCTACGTCCTCTTCATTTTATGTCTACACCACACTCAAGGACTAACAATGACCGAAAGAACACCAGTTCCGTGCAAATGCTGCGGGACTAGCAACCAAACACTAGTAGCCCTCGACTTCTTGGGGGAAGTCACTGACGTAGATGCAGAGCTACTAGATATTCCCATCGCAGATCTAGATTACAGCGTTCGTTGTGGTTGTGGCGTTTCGGGCCCTCGTAAGGGTTCCAAAGCCGCGGCCATTGCTGGCTGGAACTCCTTGATGGTGCTTTGAGCCCAACTTTACCGTGAACGACCCACAAAACTCACTCAATGTCCTGCTTGAAGGACCCACCATCACTCTCCTCGGACGTGTTCCAGGGAGGGTGTTCTACTTCTTCACTTCTGCACGGCCTCATCCGGGCGGCCGCGTAGACCTGTACTCTGGTCTACGGTTCGAGGTTCCCGAGACCGGCCCTGTTAGTATCGACTGGATCTGGGGCATGCCTGCAGCCCCGGGCACGCTACCACGTACCAACACTAGTATCACGTATTTCTTGGCTGAAGGGAAGGCTGGTAAGTTGCCACAACTCGCAGAAGTACTCACAGACTGCAAAGTACGACTGCATGTAGAGCACCTGGACTCTTGTGTTGAGGTGCTACGGAAAGCTAGAAAGCATGTAGAGCCTTCTAGAAACACAAACACTTGGGGCTATACACCGACTGTCCGAACTGTGGCTCAGGCAACTAACCTTCAGCAAGTACCTAAGCAAACAACACTCCAGGAGAAAGAACACATGGACACCTACTCGGATGTACCTAGAAAGCAGCTTGTAAAGGCGGCTACCTCAGCATCCAACGCGATGGGGGTCACTTACTCTTACTACTTCACTGGCGTCCGCCTTACCTTCAGCGGGTTCGCCGTCCCGGGAATCAAGATCGCGCTCTTCGCCGACGGTGCGACCCGCATCTCTCAGCACGACGACATCCTTGGAGCCTTAAGTACGGATTGGCGGCCCGTTACCCACTCGATTGGGGAATGGTCTGCGTGGGAAGCCACCGAGATCGCTCAAACCCTCATAAGCAGTAGAGAGCGCGGAGCTGTGTACTACAGCTCTGGCACCTCGTACGCGGAAGCGATGGCGAGACTTAAAGGAGATCCTGAGCTCACACCCTCCCCAGAAAGGAGTACTGATCTGGCGGGTACTAATCGCCCGCTTCCACTACACACCCCCCTCACGCTAAAGAACCTGGACCCCATCCCGGGACTTTCTCGTACACCGTACTACTACTTCACCAAGAGCTGGTTAGCGGAAAGTCGCGTATGGTACGAAGGGCTTGTCGTTTGGGAAGGCCCTGATGGGACCCTTACTGTCGAACTGCAAGGCCCGATTGCCCCTGCGTCAGGGAAAGCGTGGGAAATCGTGTCTTCCGCGGACGTGTCGCTATTCAGTGCTACTCCTGCAGAGATGGATAGGCTCGTTGAGGCGTTCCGCTCCTGCGAACCTAATACTTCAGTAAAAAGCCTTAGCGGCGCCTACGGGTCCGTTATCGCAGACCTTAAGGCCAAGCTGAGTGATGCTGAGCACACGCTGACGCTGTCAGAGGCGGAATGCGCCGATGCTGATCTCTACATCCAGGAGCTTCGCTATGAGACCGCAGACCTCAAGGACGAGTGCGTCGTTTTGAAGCGGGAGCTTAAAGACTCAGACGAGACGTTGAACGCTGTGATGCGAGATCGCGATGACGCTGACAGGAGACGCTTGGGATTCAAGGACCAGAACACGGCGTACAAGCAGGCCAATCAGCTGCTTCGGAAGCATAAGTCAGAACTTCAATGTGAGGTTGCAACGCTGAAGCGCGAGGCTAAAGAGAGACTGACAGCCCGTGAGGTTCCTAACCTAGAACCGCGTAAGTCTAGGGTCCGGAACCTCCTCACAAAACTTTTCCGCAAGGAGCGGCCAATCAAGGCTTACGCGCCTGATCCACTGGCTTAACGCCGGTGTAAAAAACCACAGATTTGTGGCATATGTCTATAGAACCACCTTTTACCCCTTATCAACATGAATACTGAACAAGGCAGTGACAAACTCACCGCCCGACCTGTAGAGTTTGAGGAAGCGCGGCAAGAGCCGACGCGGCCCGGTACGAACCTCAGCCCTGAGGAGTTGTCGAGCCTCTTCCCGGACGATAACACCTTCCAGCCGGCCGTCCTTCAACGGCAGCCTAGTGGCGAAGCCACGTGGGTGCCTGTGGAAGATACCGACAAACTCAAAAAAGAGCTAGAGAACGTCCGCAAGCTCCTTGACTATGAGCAGGCAGCTCGGAAGGAGACTGAGGCTGCGCTCTCTGACGAGGTGTCCGAACATAGCGCCTCTGTCGAAGAGCTCGGTAATAGGGTCGAGTTCTTACTCCGAGAGAGCGGTCTGGCAGCGACACATTACCACCTCGCTTCGCGTGAGCGAGACGTGGCTAGGAAGGAGAACGCCAAGCTGCGGAGCGAGATCGACGATCTGAAGGGGCGCCTTGCGGCTAAACCTCTGAAGGCTCGTGAGCTCCCCAACCCTGAAGGTCTTGACGAGGTTCGCCGTTCGGCAGGTCCGCTGCAGATCCGTGAGATGGTAGGTCCGGTCACGTCTCCTAACCGCTTCGCACGCCTCAAGGCGGGAAGCAGGAACCTCTTCTCTAAGCTACGCCGCAAGAAGAAGTTCGCAGGTAAGCTCGTCTCCCGTGAGATGGCCCCTGATCCGCTCGCCTGAGCAACAACACCACCCTGGCGGTTAATGTTGTCGTGCCGCTAACCGCCATTCTTAGCACGACTTGTATACAAAAACCATGGAAAACACTTCATACATGTCTGAGATTCTGAACCTCATCCAGACGCACCCGATGGAAGGTCTGCTTGTAGCCACTATCGCCGTTCTCGGTGTTGGTGCGCTCTTCCGCCTTCTTCCGGCTGCTGCCGGCTTCACGCTTGGGCAAGCTATCCGCATGTCCCGTGGTGCCGTCATGAGCACCTACAACAACGCGCACCGCTTCGGTGCCTCCCGTCAGAAGATGCCGCAGACCGCGGTTGAGTTCGACAGCTACAAGCCCCGTAAGGGTGACAAGTGGCTCTGGGAGAACAGCGGTATCACCAAGGAGGTGCTCAGCATCACCAAGGACCGCAACGGCGTCAAGCAGGTCAACGTTCTTCTGAACGACGGCCGCGAAAGCGTTACGCCTTACGAGACCTTCCGCACCCAGGTCCGTGGCGCTCGCGCATTCTCCTGATACTCTGAATAAGGGTTGAGTGGTTGGGCAGGGGGAGCTAGTCTCCCCTTGCCCTTTTCTTTTAGATTGATTCTAGGTTCTAGAGTCAACAAAAGGCCTTGGCTTTCTTTTTAGTCTACTCCCCGTACCCTAGGTGATCCATGATGCCTAGGAGAGGTAGTAGGTAGGAACGTGTCTGCCTCTGAGACGTGCCACCTAAGAAGTTGGACAGGATCTCGTTCCTGATAGCCTCTTTATTCTGCGCATCACTCTGCCCAAACCGGTTGTAGATAGCCTTCATGCCATCATTGGTGTTGGCGAACGTCCCGTTCTGGAGTGCGTAGGCTCCAGCCGCGTATGCGTACGAGATGGGTTTGTTATCCACGGCGCCCGCCGACGGCGTAGCTTGGCCCCACCAGTGCATACCCCCAGCGCGACCTTCTGCTTCGGTGAGCGGTCGGTTAAGCCACCCATCCGTGCCTTCACCAGGTAGACCACCTTCGTTAGCTGTGTTAGCTGCGAACGCTAGGCCGACCAGCATGGCTTGCCCAGGAAGAGGACCCTCCCCACTCGCTGCGACGTTAACTGCCCCTTCACCATAAATGTCGGCCCAATCCAGGTGTTTGGCCCACCCGTCGTTCAAGGCAGGGGTGTCTGGGAACGTACGGATCATAGCCAGGGACGTTCGGTTACTGTACGTGACGTGTAGTCCTTTACTCACAGACCAGTGATACTCTAACGGGTTGTTGTAAGCAGGTCGACCCGCTACATAGGGGCCAGGGAGGTATCCGGTGCGTGTAATTGGGTCACTATCACCCGCCCCGAAACCGTAATACGGGGGTGAGGCGCCTTGCTTAGCCGTGGCGTCAACAATACCACAGGGGGTCACTTTGCGGCCGATGAACTTGCCCATCAGGAACGGGAGGTTCCTGCTGGTTGGTCCAGTGTTTCCGCCGTCCGTAACCCGCTGTCGCTCGGCGTCGTCGGCGAAGCTATAGTAGATCGCAAAGTTAGCGTACGAGTGCGTGTAGTTACCGGGGCTAGAGAACCCTTCTCCTCCGTCGAGGGACGTGGTTGTGTTAGAGGTACTCCACAGGATTCCGTAGTTCAACTTCCTGAGAGGACTACTTATTGTGTTATTTAGCGTCTCATCTAAAAAACGGAGATTGCTTTGGTCGTACGCCACATTAGTGCGCCGTCGTCGGGAGTGTTCCTTGTACCGACCTTGACCAAACATGCGGGCGTTAGCCTCGAAGCTGTTGCATATCTTGGCGACCTCGTCATTCATGATGTACAGGGGCGCCGTCATGGCCGTGACTATGCGCGACATGTGTGTGGTTTTGAAAGGACTCCAACCATTAGAGCCTACAGCCTGGTAGTTTATGGTCGGCGCATTGCTCGTCAGGTAAAACGTGCCTTTGCCGGCACTATTGGTATCCCAGGGGTAAGACCCTTTCGGAGGTGACAACGCCCAGGTGCCGTTCGAACTGTCTTCTGCTCGAATGGAAGAGGAGCTGCTGTTTGTCCACATCCAAGCAGTGTGATACCCAAAGACTTGGTCCGTAAGGCTGAAGCCGTAGGGTAGGACGTCTGGTTCATCGGTCGTCACCACCACGAGGTCAGTGTCGGAGAAGACTTTACGGGTATTCAGGTTAAACGCCGCGAGGGCTGCTCTCTCAGCAATCCGATCCAGGTTGACGAGAGCGGCGTTAAGCCCTCCCCCGAATGGTATCTCAAAGCCGTTGAGGTTGACGTACGCCTCACCAGGAGCGCCGGGGTCGAGAGAACCACTAGGTTTAGACCAGCCGTAGTTCACGATGCCTTGTCCATCGTCAACAGTTCCGCTAAGCAGGTTACCTAGAGAAGAACCCTCTAAGTCATCACCAAACGCGAGGCACGCCCGTAACCCGGTTTCGCCCCCAAAGGCTGCTCCCGTGAACTGGCGGTAGTCTGGGATGTGGTAGCCGCTTTCTCCATACCCCCCGGATTGGTAGCCGATGTCGCCTACAACCCATGCCCAATCAGCACGCCTGGCGGCGTCCGCGGCCGTCTCTACAAGCACGGGGCTACGGTAAACCGCCAACCTACGGATAAAGTAGTGACTGGGTAGCATCCCGTGCTCTTCGTTGGCTGGATAGCCCGTAATCAGGTCCGCAGGCTTGACTAGCCAGAACTCATCTGAGTTACCGGAGACGTTACCTACCGTATCACGCGGCGCGTTGATTGTAATCTGCTGCGCGGTATTATTTGTGCGATACTTGATATATTCGAAGTGGACTGTGCCGTCCGCCTCCGTATCAACATCCAAGGGGTTGCTAGTACCGCTTAGAGCGCTGTTGGATATGATCACGTCTACTGTGGCCATATCCAGATCAGTCCGTTCGTTCACGATAACATGTGCAACGAGTGCGGTGTGCTGCGCCTTACGGGAAACGGCTGCTACACCGGGGTCTACAAACCTACCAAGATACTGAGTCCTGCGGACATGCTCGCCTGCAAAAATAACCTCTGGCGACTCAAGGGCCCCTTCGGCAGTATCCCCTAACACGAACACGTAGGGTGTCGTGACGTTGGCTAGCTTAATCTCAAGCTCGTGGGTAGCGAAGTTGAAGTTAGGGAAGGCGCTGGCCGTCGGGGCCGCGATCCCGGGGCCGTAGCCTATCATAATCGCGTTATTCCCGTGCGCATCATCATCAGGAACTGACCACGCCCCGGTAGGGTGAGGTAGGGTGCAGGAGACCTGGGCACTCAAGAACTCCCCTTGATCGTTACGGTTCATGCCAAACACGTCGGCTCGATAAGCCGTCGCTGAGTCACTCGGGTCCGTCATGTAGACAGCCGGTACTGTTTCTACTGGCGGGTTTAGTGGGATAGTGACGTTGTATAGACGGCTACCCGTGTCACTGCCTGAGAGGGTGTAACCCCCGTCACTGGAGGACACACCTTTAGCAACCAGCAACCCTTCACCAGCAGTCAGGGGCTCCAGGATCGTGACCACAACAGCGTCATGTGGGCCTGTTGTGTAGCTCGACCCCGCCTCTAACGACAGGGCCACGCTCTTGGGGCCTTCGTCTACCGGAACAGCCTTGGTCAAGGCCACGAATGTAAAGGAAGCCGTAGCCGCGTTTGCCGGGACGGTAAGTGTGCGGAAGCCGTCAGCGGTACCTAACCCGTCTAGCGTGTAATCAACACCCTCAATCGCGACGGCGCGTGTAGAGATATTCAGAACCCGTGCCGTGTCGGCGGGAGGCGAGACAAGAACGGTCACAGTACGCGACGAACCTTCTCGAAGAGAGAGGCTGGTGTCAGAGAAGCTGATCACAGGATCCGGGTCAGGTAGATCGTTATCCTCCACCGTAAGCGTGAGCGAGGTATTGGCGCCTAGCTGACCAGAGCCGACGACGCTCGCAATCGTTACGGTGAATGTGGCGTCAGTCTCATTCGCAATAACGTCATCAAGGATTTCGATAGGCACTGCCACAGAGGAGGTTCCAGAGGCCAAAGTCACCGACGCCGGTACTTGGTAGTCCACACCCTCTTGGAGAATAGCGCTACTGGTGGATAGGTTGACTACTACGTCGGACCCGGTGACACTACTGTTGAGCGTACGTATCTGATACGCCGTGGTGGTGCCTTGGCCCTCCGTTACAACACCTGTAGTTAGATTAAACCCAACTGTTACGGTGTTAGTGATACCGCTCGTCCCCAGAGCCGCGAAGTACTGAACCTCGGCAGCCCAGGGTGACCACATGTACCAAAGCTCGTTAGAAGCGGAAGACCCGCCTTGATAAGAGTAAGTGCCTAGGCGCTCGATCTTTGTAAAAAGGTTGCCTACCGTAGGGTCGAAACCTAGCTTAATCCCTTCCTCGAGGAAAGAGTTAGTGAGGCTGAGGGGCTCGAGCCCGAGGCGCTCCCCAGCGTATGCGGCGCACACGTGTGGGAACCAAATAAATCGGTCGGCCACGTCCCCCCGATAACGGGACGCGTTGGGTGTCACGGGATCGAGCTCATATGCCGTGTTGACCGCCGCACCGGAACCCGAGAGGTCCGTTGTTATGCCTGCGGGAGTGTAGCCGCCAATACTGCCATCATTTTGCGTAGAGTAGTACCCCTGGTTCTCTTGCTGAGCTTTAATCATCTCATAGCTCAACACGAACAAGTCGTCTGCTTCAGCAGGGGCTGCGCTGGAGAGGATAGCCTCTGCCATGGCGTAGTACATGTGACACTGCATATACGCTACGGACATCTCAAAGATGTTGTACTGGTCCCAGCGCTCTTCGTCCCTCTGCTCGATTACAAGGGTACCTTCAACCGTATCGCCGGTTGTGGTATCCAGGACTTCCAGCACTGAACCGTCAGGGTAGCGGAGTGAGTCTTCAGCATGCCAGATTCCGATAGCGCCCGTTGCGCCACCAGTGGCCGCGTCAGGTCGGATATCCGTGACCGTTGCGCGGTAGTCGCCAATGCCGTCGGAACCAATCAAGGCCGCTTCCAGCTCGGCGGTGGTGAACAGCTCCGCAGTAACGAGACCGCCTCGTTCTGTTTTGAGTTTAGTCGCTACCCAGTCAGGTACCGTGTCGTCAACAATGTACAGATTCTCCAACGGGTCAGTGAGGTCTTCTCGATCAACCCGAGCACTGGATTGGCTATCTACGTTTACCTGGTTATCAGGGTATACGTACAGGTCTTTGATAGACGCCCACTGAAACGTCCCCTTGAACGGGGTACCTGAGTTGCTGATCTGGGGGCCTATAATGTTCCCGTCGAAGTAGAGCTCAGGAACTTGGTGGTTTGTTGGGTAACCGTAATCCTCGGGCTCCCAGTTGAGGTTCCCGGTACCACCCCCTGAAGGGTTCTGGGATCTGATGGTTATCCCCGCCCCTCCGTAGTTCCTGAAGTCGTTGTCATAGATGTAGAGGCCTCCCCAAGCCGCCCAGATAGCAAACACCTGTGCAGTCGCCCAGTCCCGATCATCGTCGTACGTGTTATTACGCACCATTATTCGAGCCGTGGGTGGTAGTGTCTCCCCCCCGTCGCCGCGGTCCGGACGATTCTGGAACCCATCAAAGCCGCCACCCTGCATCTCGTTGTTTTCGAACAAGAAAGTTTCTTGTTGACCGTGGGCGTAGACAACCGCGTGATACCTGTTGCGGATGCCGGGGTCTGTTGGAAAACGCCCCCGCCACTTATGGTTACGAATCACTAGGTGGTCGGTCGACGACATAGATATGGTATGCTCTGCCGCGAGTCCAAAGCCTTGGTCACCCTCAGTCTCTACCTCAATCTTGTGGTCGATGTTGTGCTGTACGTAATCGAAGTTGGCAAAACGGGACGGGTACCAACAACCGTCTAGTTGAACGAACTTCGAGGGTGACTTCGCGTTAACAATGTGCCCGTCGGCGACGGTCTGGATGCCCACATTGAAGACTGCGATTGAGTGTGTAGGAAGCGCGTCGTTACTGATACCGTCATAGAACCTGGCTGAGTCATGTGACCAGGCGAGACGGATCGAGGCCTGCTCGTCTAAACCTATGAAAGTGGCGCTGGCGTACGTATCTGGGCCACCGTACGGTGGGTCGTACCGGAGCCACTTGGGGTTGCCGGGGCCTCCGCGTTTACCACCCAGGTACGCTTCGTAGCCGGTACCGAGGAAACTGTCGTCTGGAAGACCGTGGAATCCCCGGACCCCGTAGATGGGGAAGTCTGCTGGGAAAGCATCGGCGCCAGGCGACTGTGCGAGGACTGCCTGTCGGGTAAGTCGGTAGGCGGTTCCTGCCCCGCTAACAACAGTACCCGCCGCGATCTGGGGTGCCCTCTTTGAAGTAGCGGTGCAACCCACCTGGCCGTTGGGTTGAAGCTCGATAATCCAGTCGATCTCACTCACGTCCGGCTGCTCCATGACGTGCCAGTCTAGGTTCTCCCCTGGACGCCCTTCATCCGTTCCGCGCACAGCCGTGCCTTCGTTAAGGCGGAAAGTTGGGGCGGAGCCTGTCCCTACTAGGTTCTGTGCGTCTGTGTACCTGTACTCGGTCGCTCCCAGGTCTTTGAACCCAGTGTTGAGCTTTTGAATCGTCGGCCGCAGTGACTGAGCCACGCGGCGCAATGTGGTCCCTGTTTGGGATGAAGGGCTCAGCCCCCCAGGCATGACTAAGTCAAGGGCGTCCCTAAGGGCAGACGCGTGCTCCTGCATGTGCTGCCGTGCTGACGTCCCGGTGCCGTACAGTACATCAGCGGAGCAATGCATGTACCAGAGGGCGATAGTGAAATGCGCCCAGGCTTTGTTATCGCCCCAGTCGTACTCCTCGCCGAACACGCCTTTACCTTGCTTACTGACGTTGGTAAAATCCGTAAGGACCTGACCAACAGTGCCGTTCTTATCAACGACACCGTCACCCACTAGAGTATTTCTGTCCTCAGACATCAGGTAGTACTCTGCCTGATAGCGGAGCATGTCCTTATAGATGGAGGCATTGCAGGTGTTGATCATGCCCAGGTAACAGCGAATTACCCGAGATACGTGAGAAGCGGGAATGTTTGTGTATTGATCAAACTTGTTCAAGTCGTCGTATGCACATGTGCCAGTGTTGTACTCGGACTGTGTGTGAACGGATTTGAAGTTGGGGCCGGCAAAGAATGGCTCCAGACCACGGCTGGGGGATGCGCTCCTGCTGTAGACAGCAAAGGGGGTAGTACCACCGTTAGCGATTTGCCAATCCGCTACGGTCACAGGTTCTCCATCAGCATGGAACTGCGTGTACCAGTGACGCTCCTGAACCTGGTCAACCCAGTGGCTCCAACCCAACGTATGGCCGCCTCGGGGCTGCGTCTCATAGATGTTCATCATGACGCTGTCTTTCGAGGCGCCGTTAGCTGCGTAACCCGGGGTCCATGCCCCAAACTCTTGAACGTTAGGCCAGCTGCGTGTCTTGTGGCCCAACGCAGGGGTGCCCATGGTTAGCTCGCTGTTATCCTGAAGGTTCCGTGTTAGGATCTCCTTCATGGTGTAACCCTGCTGCGCCATTCGCCCAACATCGTACGCATCCGCCCCAGTCAGCCCCGGGGCAATGGGGTTAGGGGAGAGGTACGTATCAGGAAGCTCGCCACTTCGCATGTAGCAAGGGCCCCACCACCGAGCATTCAGGCGGTGGTTACGGCCTTCTCGGGTCCAGCCAATGTTCTGGTAGTCGAGAACAGAGCCCTGCCGCCATTTGTCGTCAGTATCATCTGTGGCCTGTCCCAGGACCAGGTGCTCAACGCGCTGCATGGCCATCGGCCATATCTCTTGACGAACGCCGGCGACCGCTCTGTTGGTCGCGATGCCGTTGACTGCGTCGCTGGTGTCTGCCGCAACCGAGATAAGCTTCAGCACCTGCTCAGAGGTGTCCGTATGCTCCATCCCGTACTTAGTGGTTCTAGGTCGGACAGGCCTACCTACCGCTGCGGCGTCCACGCTGAGTTCTTCGAAGAAGATCTTACCTGTGACATCATACGCGGGGCCGCTTGTTGGGTCCACGTAACTGTTAGTGATGAACAACCGCACATACACCGCGGGGTCGATTGCGGGGTTGTATTGTGTGACGTAGGCGTGTACGCACAATGTCTCGTTCGAGCCGTCGGAGAGTCTGTTGAAGAAACGCCGCTCCGTCACGTGTGGACCACTCTTCAGCGTAACCACGTTCGCAGAGGACAGGATATCTGCTGCCTGATCCGCCGCTCCCGGTAACGTCATGCTCATCGTTACGCCCGGAAACTCTTGAGGTACGAGAGGTGTCGGTGTCGCCGTAGCGATAGCTCGCAGCTCTTTGACGAAGCGTTCGCCTGTGGTTACCTCTGAGGGAACCACTACTGGGAAGATAATTTCGACAGCGTTAACAGCGTCAGTTATGGTGCTGTGGTCCGGTTTATAACTCACCACCTCTCGCTGCACAACAGCACCGTCGACTTCCCAGTTGATACCTATATCCGCGGGGTCGATCAACGGCACCACAACGTGCGCCATGTAGGTCTCGCCCGCAGAGACACCTAGCGGCAAATCCAACTCCAGGTTAGCAATCAGATCCCCTGAGTTTAGAAGGCTCCCTCCGATGGGAGTTGGGTTGGACAAGAACGAACCTTCAGGAGACGTGTAGACGTTGGGTGGGGTTTCTGAGTCACCGCCTGTAGCTACAAAGAAGTAGTTCTGTGATGGCAGCAGGCCCGTGAGGTTCACCGAATGTTGTTGGAACAACCCGGCGTTGGTGGCCGTCAGTGGGTAGCTGCCGGATTCAGTGCCATATATCACAGAGGACGTGGCAGACCTGTCCGTCGTCCACGTGATGTTTGCCGAAGTGTCGGTAACAAACTGTACCGTAGGGCCAGATGTAATCACCGGCGGGTCGATAGTAGTACCCGGAGTGGTGGAGAAAGGACCTGACCGCTGCGCAGTGTTACCGCCCGTATCGACAGCCGTGACGGTGGCCGTGTAGTCGGTATCAGGGAGCAGACCGTTTAACTGCAGAACATGTGAGGTCCTAGATCCCGCAATAGGGATCGTCGCGTCCTGACCGCCGCCGACGTACCGCAAGGAGCAGACGGTATCTTCGTTAGTAGACCAAGTCAGTCGGGCACCGTTCTCCGTCTCGTTCGACGGGACGATTGGTGTGATCACCGGGGGCGTGGTGTCGCCTACCACAAAGGTGTACCTGGCGCTAGTGACGCGGTTCCCTGCAGCGTCCTCGGCGAAGACGAAGAAGGCGTATGTATCCTGGATCAACCCACTGAGTGTGAGGGAGTGGGTGCTCTTGAGCGCCAGGTCCTCCACCTCCACAAGGTTGCTGGGATCCCCTGCCCTTACATATACGATCTCTGAGGTGGTGAGCTCGTTGGTGTCCCAGACAACAGTAGCGTCACTCACCCCAGGAGATACCAAAGTCACAGTAGTCACGATGTTCGTGACTACTGGCGGCGTCTCGTCCGTGACGGTCAGCGTAAGTACGTTAGACCCACCTCCGCCGGGACCTGGGTTAGTTAGGATAACAGATGATGCGCCCTCGAATAGCTGACTCGGTGGGATCGCGATCTGAGCTTCTGTGCTGGAGACGTAGGTAGTAGCCACAGGGGAGCCGTTCAATTTGCCTGAGATGCCGGGAACAAAGTCTGATCCCGTCACTGTGACTAGCTGCACCGTGGGGGCGTTATCACCTACTGCGTTGGGGTTGAGCGTGAGGGTCGAGGGGACCGGGTTCTGCACAACGAGAGTGGATGATCCGAGGAGGTCCCCAGAAACGAACTGGAGGCCGTAGGTTCCTGCGTCGGCAACACTAAGTTCCGTGAAGGTGGCGACGCCGCTAGTAAACGAGCTGCTTGTAGCACCGCTCAGAGTTGATCCGCTACCCAACAAAGACGCCGTGACCGCGTTCCCGTAACCAAGCAAGACTTCACCAAACTCGTCTACGGCCGCGATGGTTACGTCGAATAGCTGGCCCAAACTTACTGCCGCAGGGGCTGATTGCACAACGATAAAGGAACCGTCCGATGGGTCAACATCCAACCTGACGTAGGCATCTAGCTGGTCGAAAGCCTCAACCACGTCGTCGAAGGTGCCGACGCACAGGTAGCGGACCAGGTGGCGTTTACCTGCGCTCGAGCCCACGGAGTCAAATGCGGCTTCAGAATCTAGAACCAAGCACTGATTGTCGGTCAGCTTCGGATCACCAACCTCCACACCTACGGGGCGTGTGATTGTTGTAGTGAAGGCGTTGCCCACACGTTCAGGGCCGCGGAAAACACCAAAGGCTTCCGTCACACCTGAAGCGGCGATCACGCCCCCAATAAAAGTACTCACGCTCGCCCCATCTGCGGTAAGCACGGGCCCTTCAGGCGCCGATGTCGCGTCGAGTTCCGGGTCGGTCGGAGGGACCTCTACCGTGGCTTGGGGGTTGTACAGGTAGACATCTCCCATATCCTGGTTCAGGGACAGGTTGACGCCCCAACGGAAGGAGCCGAACTTGGTGCTGGCGTACTGCTGCACCGTCCACGACACTTTGATGATATGGGGGTTACCCAGGAAGTCCATCTCGACCTTCTTGTCTAGGATGTTACCAGAGCAGAAGAGGTTGAGTCCTGAGTAGGAAAGCGGGGTGTCGTACCCAAGGAAGGACTTGGTGATGAGCTGACGGGTATTCTGGGAATCCTCCACGTACAAGGAAGATGACGGGTCAGCAAACAGCTCTGCTGTGGCGCCGGCTTCTTGCAGGGCTGCCCAGTTGGCTGTGCCGAAGTTGTCGATGAACACTTTGGTCTGGAAAGCCCTGTCCTTACTGCGGCTGTTGATGAACTGGAAACCGTTCCATTCAATCTCAGTGATGGCGCCGCTGTTATTAGCCTCTGCTTTGAGGGTAATTTCCCGCCCGGAGACGACTCTGTCTCCTGTCAGCTGCCCGTTGCTCGTGAATGGATCCGTCATAATAGTGCCGTCTGTAGGTCTACAGATAGTTTAGCCCTAGGCTCTGACGAATTTTGGGATATCGTGGCATAAGTATCTTGGTCAGCTTTTTGGCCATTGTTCCTACTCCACAAACACATAGCTATGTTTACGACAACGAATATCGGGTCTGCGAAGTATCGAGTCAAAATCCACGGGGAAGTGGAGTTCGAGGGCAGCTTTGCTGACGCCGTCACAGAGTACCTCCAAGCAACGAAACGTGCCGCCAAGTACGTTGAGGACAACCCTCGTCTGATGTCCTGTGCTATGCGTGAGCCGATCGCTCAGCTAGAGCAGACCATGGTAGCCCTCTGGAGCACGGTGCCTAAGCACCCGTTCAACGAGGACTACTCTGAGGTGATCGACGCCATCAGCGCAGTAATCGACTTCTTCGAGTCCGGTGACCGCCTCTCGTTTGAAGAGGCTTTCGCTGATGCGCCAGATCTCGACGCATCCTCCCCTTCAACGATCTTGGAGGTTTTCGAGCTCTACCTGCACGATTACTTCCTACCCCCGGAAGAAATCAACCGCGTGCTCAACGAGTTTAACGAACCTGATTTCGATGAGGAGGACGAGGACATGGATCCAGAGGCGTTCACTCCGGAAGAGCTCGCCACCATGTTCGAGAGTATCGACGAGGACGGGACGGACATCCAGGAAACAACCTGGGTCGACGATGACGGCTTCGTGGCTTACTCCTCCTACTCCCGGGTTCAGGATGAGCGGGATGAGGACGAGTATTCTGACGCATATGCGAGAGCTCTTGCCGAGGCGTACGACTGATGCCTGAATCTTCTGAAATCCCTGAGGGGATGCCTCCCCACATTCCTCTCAGCACGGAGCTTGAGGTAGGGGACGTCGCCGTGCTGAACTCCGGTACTTACCTCTTGATGACCTATATCGGTGTTGACGAAGATTGTTGTGAAAACGGTGTCTTTGTCTTCGAGAAGGAGGGAGACCTAGAGAGTTGGGTTCTGCCTTTGACCTGCGTCATCAAGTACCCGATTACCGGGTAGGAACAAAAAGAAGCCCCCTGGTGTAGTACCGGGGGGCTTCGCCTTTGTTTTAGATAGTTACTGGGGGCTTAGTCCAGGAAACGATTAGGTAGCCACATGAGGACGGATCGCATAAACACAACCCAACGGGGCTTAATGTTGCTGTCTGCCTCAGCTTTGATTTCCTCGATGCGGCGAGCCACAGAGACAACGCCCATGAGGATGTACATCAGGCAGATGAAGCCAAATAGTTCTAGAAACATATTAGTTAAGAGAGTTAGAGGAGGGGTCGTACTTTTCGGTAATGTTGTCAACCTCAGTGAGGCGTACAGGCTCTTTGAGCTCTGCGTCCATTACCCAGAGGTCATCCTCAAAGGATACCTCCATGGTGATCTTATTATCTCCGATGAACTCGTTGAGGTCCTCAACCTCGAGGCCCTCAGACAGGCTCGTGCTTGAGATAGGGACTTCCGAGACGGGCGGATGTTTGACTGCTGCGGTCTGCTCGACGTTGACCATGAAGGTGCAGAGGTCAAGCTCGAGTGACTCTGTGTTCTGGAGTCGCTTAATCAAGGCTTCGCGGGCCTCAGCAGTCTCAAACTTAAATTTTAGGTCGAACCCTAGGAATCGCTTGGGTTTGGAGTAGCGTGGATGCTGAATCATATTAGACAGTAAAACCGGTGAACAGATCTGATTCGTCGATCTCAATAGCGGCGGTAGGGCACATAGCTCCTGGATTGAATTCCACCCAGGTGTGGTCTCCCTGCGCACAGAAAGCGACGTTTGGTAGGCTATAACTACTACCATCTACGTTCAAAGTCAATAGGTTACTGTTAATATCTGCGCCGCCGGCATAAATTGTCCCAGAAGGGTCAAATCGAGAGGCGTCTCCCGTGATATTCAGCGGTGGGTTAAACAAGGTGGCCCGAGGTACGGGGGTCTCCAAACCGTCCGCAGTGGTGTAGCGCGTAATGATGTGGCAGTCGTCTGCCTGCGCTTGGGGTGTCAGTAGGTCACCGTAGATTGGTGCGTGCGTTCCGACAAAGACGGCGTTGAAGGCGTTTCCTGAATAGTCAGGGACCACGGGGTCGGGCCAGGTGCTGTGGAACTGGTAGGTAAGGAACGCGTTAGGGCTGGTCAAAGCAGACCCGTTCGTGTCAATACCCATTGGAGGGAACTGCCCTGCGCCTCCATTATAGTAGACTTCGATCTCGCCAGCCGACTGCGGGAACACCCGAGCATCGAACAACAGTAGGCCGGCTCGGAGTTCGGCTTTCAAGTCGTTGGCCACATTCCTGCCAAGGTAGCCGGGGTCATTAAACGAGGGTAGCTTCGTGAGTACCGGGTCAGTGCTAGTAGTTCTTGCTGTCTCGACGCCGTTGACGTACAGGATTGTCTCGTAGTAATCTTCGCCCGTCACGCGGCCATAGGTCACGGAGATGAGGTTGGTCGTGTTGATCAGGACGTTAGTATCAGACAGCAGGGGTGTGGGCTCAAACGTACGTACCCGTGGGGTGTATTGCCCTCCGATGAATGTCTCCAAGTCGATCTCGATATCACCCCAACTGAACAGCGTCGGCGTATCACTAGGGGCGTGCGCGACGCCCGTAAGGTCTACCCAGCAATGTAGGGTCAGCTGAAGGCCCGAGGCGTAAGCGAACGGGCGGTTCACGCCACCCACGTCACTGGAGTTAGTGTCGATCTGAATGTAGGAGGCAGCATCGAACCGCAAACCCCTTGCGGGACGGGCGGGGATGTTGGACTGAGCCTCTAGCTTTGCTACGTCATTCACTATGTCCGTGATGCGGAGAAGCTCATTCTCGATACCGCGGGCCGTGCTGTAGGTCGTTACGTAATCCGCTTGGGTAGGTGTACTAGTTGTGATAACGTAGTCGCCTACGTTAAGATCTGTCGGCTCCTGCTCGATCGTCGCTTTAACAAAAGTACCAAAGGTGGGGCACGCTTCTTGGTAAAGTGAAGCGTTGCTGTCGTTAGGTACAACCACGGATTCCAGGCCAATAAACGACTCTTCCATGTAGAAGGCGTTACCTACCGGCACATAGCTGGGGTCTTCATCGAAGAGGGACATGGCGAACGTGTCCTGCAGCGGCTTGGAGCAGTTATCTGACAACGCTTCCGTATAGATGAAGTACTGCGTGTCCGCGGGTCGGACCTTCTCGAGCAGCAGCTTTAAGTACTGCATGGCGCCTTCCTGACACACGGCCGACCAGTTCACCTGGATGGCGAAGTTGAACGCTGACGCAACGTTCTTCAGGTTCTCGTACCTATCTTCGTCCACTTTATCGAGGGTGAAGCCGGTATCGAGACGATCAGTGTCGCGTCCCCAAACGGTGTAACCACTAACAAAGGAAGCAGCCCCTTCACCACCGCTCCAAGGGCCGGAGCTGTAGCCGTTGTCGCTCCAGGCACCGCTGCCTGTATCAACAATGGGGATCTCTACCTCAACCACGTGCTCACTGATAACCCGAATGACCGTGGTGACGTGTAGTTGGGTAAACCCTGAGGGGCCACCTGCCGCGGAGAACCCGAGCTGTGCTCGGAGAAGGGAGCCTGCTGTGACACCGCACTCGATGAAGTTGACAGAGAAGTCGGTCAGCAATCGGCTGTCCTCGTCATAGGAGAACGGGACACTTGTGATCTGTTTGGTCTTCGCCTGATCCATCCGGGTAGCGGCGGAGATGTCGTCAGCCAGATCGTCTAGGGCGATAGCGAGCCAGACATCGTCTAGGTCGGCCAAGGACTGCGTGGTAACGAGTTGGTTAACCGCAGAGTACCTCGGGAGGCACTCCCCTGCAGATAGCATCAGATCGGCGCAGGGGGATACGTTGAGCGTGTAGTCCGGTAGGTTATTATCCACGCTCTTGATGTTGGCGAGGATGTTCCCGGCATCGTTAGAGATACCTCGTAGGAAACCTGCCGACGTGGTGAACTCAGAACCGAGTAGGATAGAACCAAAGTTGTCGATGCTCGCCGCTGATGCTGTCTCTTATACACATCTGACGCTGCCGACGATCTACTCTGTGTAGA